>Ga0181518_10000017_pt1 | contig 193600 bp, 162 predicted proteins | sample PEATcosm2014_Bin_28_FD_119751 | JGI IMG/M metagenome (GOLD analysis project Ga0181518, IMG submission 119751) | Peatland microbial communities from MTU Mesocosm Facility, Houghton, MI, USA - PEATcosm2014_Bin01_60_metaG | ecosystem: Environmental > Terrestrial > Soil > Wetlands > Peat | place...
AAACGAGCCTGCACGGAACAGGAGGAACGTCTGCCGGTCGCCGGCGGCATGTCCGGTCTGCTGGGTCTCCACCCTGGATTGCTCGCGCGACTCCCGCACGATGCCGGACAATTGCCCGATTCCGAGCACATCCAGAATCAAGGCCACCTCGCCGTCGCCCATGATGGTGGCCCCCGCATAACAGTTCAGACCTTTCAACTGCTTGCCCAAAGGCTTGACCACGATCTCCTGCGTGTCGCTAATGCCGTCCACCACCAGCCCGAACTGGCGATCTTCGGCCTGCAGCACCACGATATTGACTACATTCGACTCGGCCCGCTCACCGCGCCGCAGTACTTCGTCCAGGTATGCGAGCGGGAGCAGGCTTCCACGCCGGCGATAGAAGGGAGTGTCATGAATGAGCTCCACCTGTCGCTTTCCGGAGTCGCCTTCCAGACGAATCAATTCCAGCAGGCTGACTTGCGGAATCACGTAACGCTCACCCCTGCCAGTCAGGCGCCGCGGGTGCGATCGCCGCTCGTTGAGCATGACCACGAGTCCGGGAATGATGGCCAGAGTCAGCGGGATTTTCAGCTTGATGGTGGTGCCTTCGCCCAAACGGCTCACCAGGTCTACGACTCCGCCGATCTTCTCGACGTTGGTCTTGACCACGTCCATACCCACGCCGCGGCCGCTGACGCTGGTGACTTCCGCGGCGGTGGAGAAGCCCGGAAGAAAAATGATCCCGAAGGCCTCCCGATCGGTCATGCGTTCGGCCTGCTCGAGGCGTACCAGGCCTTTCTCGACCGCGCGCTTCTTCAAGAGCTGCACATCCATGCCCGCGCCATCGTCGGAGATCTCGATATTCACCTGGCCGCCCTCGTGGAAAGCGCGCAACGCCAGCTTGCCCTGGGCCGGCTTTCCATGACGGGTACGCACTTCGGGCCGTTCGATGCCGTGATCGCAGCAATTGCGCACGATGTGGGTGAGCGGATCCTTGATGGCCTCGATGATGGTCTTATCCAACTCCGTATCGGCGCCGTCCATGTCGAGCTGGATCTGTTTGCCGAACGAAGCCGCCAGATCGCGCACCAAGCGGGGAAGCTTGTTCCAGACCACGCCAATGGGCTGCATGCGGGTCTTCATGACGCCTTCCTGCAGCTCGGTAGTGATCAGGTTCAGGCGCTGCGAGGTGGCGTTAAGGGTGGTGTCTTCCTGTTGGGCGTTGAACTGAAGGATCTGGTTGCGGGCCAGGACCAACTCGCCCACCAGATTCATGAGCTTGTCCAGGAGCACCACGTCCACACGGATGGTGGAGTCCGACACCGAAGGGCCCTTTTGCGCCGCCAGGTTTTCCGCTTCGGGAGGGACATTGGGCGCCGCGCGGCCGGGAGCTTCGGCTACGGCGGATGACGGAGCGGTTGGCACGGCGGCGGGTGGCACGGCGGCGGTTTGCAGCCGTGCGCGTAGATCCGCGTGAGTTTCCGTTCCCTCGGTACCATTGGCTTCGATGGACACGAGCACCGATTTGACCACGTCGACGGATTCTAAGATGACTGTGACCAGCTCCGGTGTAAGCTCCCGCTTACCGTCGCGCAATTGGCTGAGGATATTCTCGGTCAGGTGCGAGACGGCTTCCAGAGAGGTGAAGCCAAGGAAGCCACAAGTTCCTTTAATTGTGTGAATTGTGCGGAAAATTCCCGCTAGTAGTTGAGGGTCCTTAGGGCGTTGCTCAAGCTCTACCATCTCCTGATCCAGGCGGGCCAGGTTTTCGTTGCTCTCGATTAGAAATTCGCGAATGATGTCTTGGTCATCCATCAGCGCTACACCACGTTTCCAGGGGATTCTCAACCGTAGTGGGGGCGATGGGGGGAAAGTCTCAAGGCCGGGTTGGCTGAAGTCGACTAGAGCTAGTGTTGGCAGGCGGAAGCGCCTGCCCCACAGTTACCAGTGGTTGGTGCCGGGGCCGCCTTTGAACGGTCCGGTGACGTCGGCGGTGATCCATCCGCCGTAGAAATCGCCGGCCTGGGGCGCGACCTTCTCGCCATCGACGAGGCACTCGTCGACGCGGTTGGCGTAGAACGCCAGGTGGTCCCGCAGACGATCATAAGCCGGACTGGGTTTCGGATAACTCCAGGCGGCATCCTGCGACACGCGCTCGGCTACCTTTACGGCGAAATAGGAAGCTTCCCCTTTAAACTCGCAGTAGGTGTGGCGGGTGGACGGAACCAGCAGGTCCATGCGCACATTCTGCGGCGGGATGTAGTAGACCGGCGGGTGGCTGGTTTCGAGCACGCGCAAGGCGCGGCGGGTGTCGGCGATCACGTGGCCTTCGAACAATACGCGTATGTGGCGCTGGGTTGGTTCCAGGCGGGGCGGACGCGGATAATCCCACACGGATTCGGGGCTCATGGACGGGCTGCTCCTCGTGGGCCGGGGCAGCAATCGTCAGCACAGACATCGTGGCTGGGGCCACACTCGCCCAAGGCGCACCGACTGATACTGGCGCCCATGCGTTCCAGGACCAATTCGCGAATCATGGCAGCGAAGCGCGGATGTGCGCCGACGGTTTCCGCCCGCACCATGTTCAGTCCGAGTTCGGCGCACAGGTGGCGCGCCTCGGTATCCAGGTCGTAGACCACTTCCATATGGTCCGAAATGAATCCGATGGGCGCGATGACCACGTCACGCGCCGAGCCGGTGGCGGCCAGTTCGCGCAGATAGCTTAGGATATCCGGCTCGAGCCAGGGCTGCCCCGGCGATCCGCTGCGGCTCTGGTAGACCAGGCGGTAGGGCGAACGCGCCACGCGCGCGGCCACCAGGCGGCAGGCTTCCTCGACCTGTGGCACATAGCGGCTGGTCTCGGACATCGAGATGGGGATGCTGTGCGCGGTGAACACCAGCGCCGCCGCATCGCGCCGTTCCGCGGGGATGCAGTCCAGTGCCGCGCGGACGCGCTCGGCCATCGGTTCGATGAACCCGGGGTGGTTGTAAAATACGCGCAGCTTGAGCACCTCCGGAGCGGACGGCCCGGCGGCCTCTCGCGCCAGCGCGAGGTCTTCCAGATACTGGCGGCAGCCGGAATACGAACTGTACGCCGAGGTCACGAAGGCGAACGCGCGCCGCACGCCATCCGCCGTCATCGCGCACATGGTGTCGCTGAGCAGCGGATGCCAGTTGCGATTGCCCCAGTAGACCGGCAGAGGCGGACCCTCAGTGGCGAGGACTTTCCGCAGAGCCGCCAGCAGGGCGCGGTTTTGATCGTTGATGGGACTCTTGCCGCCGAAGTGATAATAATGTTCGGCCACTTCCAGCATGCGCGCGCGGGGCACGGGGCGGCCGCGCAGAACGGTCTCCAGGAATGGCATGACTTCCTCGGCGCGGTCGGGACCACCGAAAGAGACCAGCAGGATGGCGTCGCCGGAGTTAGTCATCCAAGGCCTGGAACAGTTCGGCGAGCGGGATTTCGATGACGGGATTTTCCGTACGCAGGACGCCGTCTTTGGCTTCGTAGATCAGCGAGGAGGTGTAGACATCGGCGCGGCGTTCTTCCGGATCGACGACCCAAACGTAGGCTACGCCGAACGCCAGGTATTCGTCGATCTTCTTGCGCACGCGGCTCATGCGATCTTCGGGTGAGAGGATCTCAATCGCTATGAAGGGTGGTGTCGAGAACACCCGGTCGCGCGGGGCCGGCTCTTTGTACACGCAAACGTCGGGAATCCGGTATTTGCGGGGGGCGATGCGGATGCGCGTTTCGACGAACGGCCGGAGGGTGCGCCGTTGCTTTCGGAGGTCGCGAAAGTAGCCAAAGAATTCGCCTTGTAAGATGCCGTGTGGGCGTTCTCCCACGTTGCGCTCCTGAAGTTCTCCTTCATCGTACTCGCAGTCCGGCTCGTAGCTGGTTGTTAAGTACTCTTGTTCCGAAACAAGAAGCGACGTGCCCATGCCTGGAGTATAGCGCGACCGCGGGTGACGCCGGCAGGAGTGCCGGCGGGCAGGCAAGATTGCCTGCCACGGCGCCAACTGTTAGCGCAGGAATAAAACGCCGCATTTCCGACGGTTTTGTAGTCAAAGAAAACAGCTATCGGCCAGGATGCGGTGTCCACCATGGCGGTGGACACGGGTCGATCAAACCATGGGTCATTCATTTCGCAACGTTGTCATGGGATCCACCCTGGCGGCGCCGCGAGCAGGAATGTACACCGCCAGCATACTGGCCGCGAGCATCGCGAGCGCAACCACCACGTACGTGTCATTGCCTGGCCGGCTGCCGGGGAACATCGCACGCAGCACCCTTCCCGCCGCAAGACTGAATACCAGACCGACACCAAGGCCGCTGAGTACGGGTCTCGATCCCTGCCGCAGGAACAGCCGTAGCACTGCCCCTGGCTGGGCTCCGATCGCCAGCCGGATGCCGATTTCGCGGGTTCGGCGGTTCACCATGGATGCGACCAATCCGTACAAGCCAACGAGCGCTAGCATCATTCCCATCTGCCCCATGATTCCTACGGTTTGAATGATAGTGAGAGCTACGCTCACCCGTTTTCGGTAGAAGTCCTCCATCGTGCGCACGTCGTAAACCGGCTGATTTGGATTCAGTTCACGAACTACGTCGCGCATCGGTCCAGCCAGATCCGCCGGGTTCCCGAACGATTCGGCTAGCAACGTCATTTGCAACTGGGGATGCTGCGCCAGTGGAAGATAAAGGAACGGCTTCGGTGCCTCGCCAATGGATCCGTAGTTCCCGGTCTTTGTGATGCCCACGACCTCGATCCAAGGGCCGTTTGCACCCCCCAGCCGAAAGCGCGTGCCGACCGGTTCTTTTCCTCGACAAAAGCGCTTCACGAATTCTTCATTCACTACCGCCACTGGTGGGTCCTTCGCGCCGTCGGTGGGACGAATGGCGCGCCCTTTGACGAGCCGCACCCCCATCGTGTCGAAGTAGCCCTCGTCGACCGTGCTCGACTTGACATTGGCGCAGTCTTTTCCAGCCGGCAATCCGCCGCCGGTGGGAACGATGGTTTCCTCCTGCTCCCATCCCATCGGAATGGAAGAAGCCAGTGCCGCCGATTTAACACCAGGCAGGGATCGCACCCGTTCTGCTAGCTGGCGATAGAATTGTTGCGTCTGCGCTTCGGCTGGGCGACCCAGCTTGCGATCGAAGCTCATCATGATCAGATGATTCGTTCGGAATCCGGGATCCCCGGCCAGAGCTTCGCGGAACCCGCGAAGAAGGAAAGTCGCCACCGTCAGCAATACCAGCGAGAGAGCGATTTGCCCAACCACCAGAAGATCGCGTCCCCAGAGCCGACGCGCGCGGCCGCTACCGCTCGTCCAGCCGGATTTCAGCAGTGTCGTCAGATCCGCCCGCGCTGTCTGCATCGCCGGTGCCAGTCCAAACAACAACACGCTCACCATAGAGACAGCCAAGCTGAACGTTATTGCCCGGTGGTCCAGTTGCACGGCAACCACGATGGGGAGGTCTGTTGGCACTTGGATGTTTCGAAGGAGTACCACTCCCCCGTAGGCGACCACAAGTCCTGCGGCCCCACCCGCTAAAGCCAACACCAGACTCTCCGTCAGCAGTTGCCGTACGATCGTGGAGCGGCTTGCGCCGATGGACAGGCGTAAGGCGACTTCCTTGGCTCGCGCCGGCACCCGGCTCAGAAGCAGACCGGCCACGTTGGCACACGCTACCAACAGAACCGCGGCGGCCAAGGCGCTCAGCATGGCGACCAGGATGGCGTCTCCGGCGGTCTCTGCAAAGCGTTCCTGCAACTCGGTGCGGACCGCTACCCGGCGGTGGCGCGCGACAGCCGCCGATCCCCCGTCCACATGCATGACGATGGCTGTCAGCTCGGCTTGTGCCCGAGCGATACTTGTCCCCCGCTTCAGCCGGCCCCGTATCGCAAGATCGCGGGCGTCGCGCGATTCCAGCGGATTGCCTTCCGCACTGATACCCAGTCGGAGCCACATCATGACCGGTACGTACACTGCTGGGCGCACGAAAGTATCCATGCCGGTAAACCGCGCGGGAGCGACACCGATTACCGTGAAGTCGATCCCGTTCAGCCGCAGGGAACGGCCCAGAATCGAATGATCGAATCCGAAATATTTCCCCCATGCGTAATGACTGAGAACGACCACGGCATCGCGCCCCGGCACTTGATCCTCGGCCGCCTGGAACGTCCGCCCGATTTCCGGTTCCAACCCCATTACGCGGAAGAAGTTACCGGATACCAGCATGCCTACGGTCATCTGCGGCAGGGATCCCACAGTTGGCGAGAATCCGAGCGGCGCTGCGATGAACGCCACTAATCCATCGAAACTGCGGCTTTGATCGCGAAGTTCGCGGTAAACCTGGTATGACCACCTGTCGCCGCTGGAACCAGTCGCCGAGACAGGATCAACCGCGACAACATCGGCGGGGGAGCGAACCGAAAGGGGTCGTAGGAGCAGCGCATCCGCCAGGCTGAAGATCGCCGAATCTGCCCCGATCCCGATCGCCAGCGACAACACTGCGACCAAGGTGAATCCAGGGCTTTGAGCTAGCGCGCGACAGCCGTAGCGAAGGTCGCGTCCCAGACGCTCCATAGATGTCCAACTCAACAGTGCCTGCTTCACGTGACCGAGATTCGATTCGAGGACCTGTTTCTAGTTACTTTCACACACCTCAGACGCAGTGCGGTGCTGGTGAATGCGTACGCTCCTCAACAGAAGACGGGTCCACGGTCCGATTATTGCAGCAACCTCGCCTGGCCGAAGAAGGCTGCGCCCACACAGCCGCGCGGAGCCCAGGAATTCGGCGTAGGTGCGCGCTGGCCGTTGCCGATGGCGTCAGCAGGTCCATCACGCGGCCCGAGTAGTTCTCCTTCAACGGTTGGGCTTAAATGAAGAGTCCCGGCTGCACGCTGAATAGTTTGGCCAGTTTCCGGGCCTGCTCGGCACTGATCTTTCTCTTGCCGTTCACGGCCTCATTCACGTGACTCCGTTGGCCGAAGACTGGAAGCAGATCGGCCGGCGTCTTCCCCGAGTGTGCCAACAAGAACTGAAGCCGGTCGGAGGGGGTGGACTCCTCGGGCGGGAAGCAGTGGCGGCGGTCGTAATCTTCTATCAGGACTCCAAGCAGGTCCATCAACTTTTCCTCGGCCACGGTCCGGCGGCGCTTGCGGAGCAGATCGCCGAAGCGCGAACGGACCAGATCGTATTGGCCGTCGTCCTGGACGCGTGCAGGCATCGTTTCGGCGAGAAGTTGTTGGTAGGCAACGGTTGGCATCACAGACTCTCCCTGTCGTATTTTTCGTGGGCCAACACTTCCTCAATGAGGAGAGCTTGCTTCTCGAAGTTCACGACGGCTATCAAGCGGTATTTGTTTCCGCCAATGTCGAAGATCACCTTCCCGGTCCTTCTGCCAAAGTCCGTCGCTGGAAAAGTTTGCTTGAGAGCCGGAAAGTGGGGCCAGTCGGCTTCGCGCGCGATTTCCAGGAACCGTTGTAGAGGTTTACGAGCCGCAGCATGCCTCCCGGCGAACCTGGTAAGCACCGCTTCGCCGTAGGCCTTCATGGTCAAAGTTCCCATATCCGGGAACCAATGTCAAGACGACCCGGCAGGAGTGCCGGCGAGAGTGCCTGCGCCACGGCGCTAGCCGAGCGTTATCCGCTCATGGAGCCCAGGAATTCCGCGTTGCTGCGGGTCTTGCTGAGCTTGTCGAGCAGCAGTTCCATGGTTTCGACCGGCGAGAGCGGATTCAGCACTTTGCGCAGAATCCACACGCGGTTGAGCTCTTCCTTTGGCAACAGCAGCTCTTCTTTGCGCGTGCCGCTCTTGTTGATGTCGATGGCGGGAAAGACGCGCTTATCGACCAGTTTGCGCTCAAGGTGGATTTCCATGTTGCCGGTGCCCTTGAACTCTTCGAAGATGACGTCATCCATGCGGCTGCCGGTATCGATGAGCGCGGTGGCGACGATGCTGAGCGAACCGCCCTCCTCGATGTTGCGGGCCGCGCCGAAGAAGCGCTTGGGCCGTTGCAGGGCGTTGGAGTCCACGCCGCCGGAGAGCACTTTGCCGGAAGGCGGCACGATGGTGTTGTAGGCGCGCGCCAGGCGGGTGATGGAATCGAGCAGGATCACTACATCCTTCTTGTGCTCGACCAGGCGCTTGGCTTTTTCGATGACCATCTCGGCCACCTGGACGTGACGCGTGGCCGGCTCGTCGAAGGTGGAGCTGATCACTTCGCCGCGCACGGAGCGCTGCATGTCGGTGACTTCCTCCGGCCGCTCGTCGATCAGGAGCACGATCAGGGTGACTTCGGGATGGTTGGCGGTGATGGAGTTGGCGATGCTTTGCAACAGCATGGTCTTGCCGGTGCGCGGCGGCGATACGATTAGCCCGCGCTGGCCCTTGCCGATGGGCGTCAGCAGATCCATGACGCGGCCCGAGTAGTTCTCCTTCACGGTTTCGAGCTTGAGCCGCTCGTTGGGATAGAGCGGCGTCAGGTTGTCGAAGAAGATCTTGTTGCGGGCTTCCTCGGGCGGCTCGAAGTTGATGGCGTCGACTTTGATCAGCGCGAAGTAGCGCTCGCCTTCCTTGGGCGGGCGTATCTGGCCGGAGATGGTGTCTCCGGTGCGCAGGTCGAAGCGGCGGATCTGCGACGGCGAGACGTACACATCGTCGGGGCCGGGCAGATAGTTGTACTCCGGAGCGCGCAGAAAGCCGAAGCCATCGGGCAGGCACTCGAGCACGCCTTCCGAGAAGATCAAGCCGCTTTTTTCGGCCTGGGTTTGCAGGATTTTGAAGATGAGCTCCTGCTTGCGCAAGCCGGCGGCGCCGGCCACGTTCATATCCTTGGCCACCTGGTTGAGCCTTTGGATACTCATATCCTTAAGCTCCACCAGGTCGAGCGTAGGAGAGCCGTTCTTGGCCTGAGCAGGGGGTTTGTTGTGACGGCGGCCGCCGTGCTGTGGCGGTGGTTGCTGCGCCGCCGGAGCCGGCTCGGGAGCGCCGTCGCGTGGTGTGGATTGGTCGCGGACCGGCCCGGAGGATTCGCGGGCAGGCCCATTTTCGCGGGCAGACCGCTCGGGCGGGCGCTCGACCGGTGTGTCCTGTTTTTCTTGTGGCGGGGTTGGGTTTAACCCCTCTGGAGTGCTTTCGATATCACTTGCCAAGTTTCCCTCACTCCCCGGCCCGTGGAGGCCGAGAATAGCAACGGTTCTGCGTATTCCTTGCGAATTCGCGCCAAACCGCGCTCTTGTTCCGATTGATTTTTCAACTTATCTGTCTTCGTGGCGATCACCTGGTATCGCCGGTTGTGAAACTCGAGCCATTGCTTGAGTTGCAAATCCGAATCCATCCAGCCCCGGCGGGCGTCGAGGATCAGGAAGGAAAGATCTAACGTCTTTCTCGTTAACAAGTAGCTCTCCGCCAGGTCCCGCCATTGTGCGGCCAGCTCTTGGGGAGCCCGGGCGTAACCATAGCCCGGAAGATCGACAAAATACAGCGAGCCGTTGATCCGATAAAAGTTGATCGTTTGCGTGCGACCCGGAGTGCTACTTGTGAAAGCCAGCCCTTTCCGCCCCACCAGGGTGTTGATCAGGCTGGACTTTCCTACGTTACTTCTCCCCAAAAAAGCGATCTCGGGCAAGCCGTCAGGGGGGAACTGGTCCGGCCTAGCCGAAGATGTTACAAAAATGCTTTCAGTGACCAACAATTGCCAGCCACAATTGGCAGGCGAAAGCGCCTGCCCCACTGCTAGTGTGCGACAATTTCTTCCGGCTGGGCGGCGATCTCCACTCCAGCGGTGTTCGCCGGAATAGGCAGCGCCACAATCTCCCGCTCCAGTGCGATCTTGAGAACCTCGTCCATCGACTCGACGAAGTGCAGCTTCATTTCGTTGCGGATATTTTCCGGGATGTCCGGCAGGTCCTTCTTATTATCCATCGGCACGATGGCTTCGTTAATCCCGTGGCGGTGGGCCGCCAGCAGCTTCTCCTTCAATCCGCCGATACCTAGCACCTTACCACGGAGCGTGATCTCACCGGTCATGGCGATATCGCCGCGGACTGGAATTCGGGTTAGCGCGCTGCAGATGGTGGTCGCCAGGGTGATGCCCGCCGACGGTCCATCCTTGGGGATGGCGCCCTCGGGGATATGGACGTGTACATCCAGGTTCCGGTAGAAGTCCCTGGGAAGCCCGAAGTGCAGGGCGCGCGACCGGATGTAGCTCATGGCGGCCTGCGCGGACTCTTGCATGACATCGCCCAGTTTGCCGGTGATGGTCAATTTGCCCTTGCCCTCCATGAGGGTGGCTTCGGTGGTCAGAATCTGGCCGCCGACCTCGGTCCATGCCAAGCCGACCGCCGCGCCGATCTCGTTTTTCTTTTCCGTTTGCAGGTCGCGGAACCGCTGGGGCCCGAGCAAATCCGGCAGGCTAGCGGCCGTGATCACGGACTTCCCATTCGTTTTTTTGTCCTTGGAGCTCTGCGCGTTCACTACTTTGCGAGCCATTTTGCGGCAGACATTGCCGATCTCGCGCTCCAGGTTGCGCACTCCGGCTTCCCGTGTGTAGTCCTGCACCAGCCCCGTCAGCCCGCTGTCGGTGAACTCGATCTGCTCGTTGGTCAACCCGGTCTGTTCCATCTGCTTGCGGACCAGGAAGCGCTTGGCGATCTCCAGTTTCTCGAATTCGGTGTAGCCCGAGAGGCGGATTACTTCCATGCGATCCTGCAAGGCGGGTGGAACAGTGTGCAGCACGTTGGCCGTGGCGATGAAGAAAACCTGGCTCAGATCGTACTCCACGTCCAGATAGTGGTCCACGAACATAAAGTTCTGCTCGGGATCCAGCACTTCGAGGAGGGCCGCCGACGGATCGCCGCGGAAATCCATGGACATTTTTTCGACTTCGTCCAGCATGAACACGGGATTCCGCGTGCCGGCCTTCTTCATCATCTGGATGATCTGGCCGGGCAGCGCGCCGATGTAAGTGCGCCGGTGGCCGCGGATCTCGGCCTCATCCCGCACGCCGCCCAGGGACATGCGCACGAACTTGCGGCCGGTGGCCTTAGCGATCGACATACCTAGCGAGGTCTTGCCCACGCCCGGAGGGCCGACAAAGCAAAGGATCGAGCCTTTCGGATTCTTCACCAGGCGGCGCACAGCCAGGAACTCCAGGATGCGCTCCTTGATCTTCTCCAACCCGTAGTGGTCCGATTCCAGAACTTTCTCGGCGAAGTTCAGGTCGCGGATCTCCTTAGAGCGCTTTTTCCACGGTACGGCCAGCAGCCAGTCGAGGTAATTGCGCGACACGGTGGACTCGGCGGACATGGGCGGCATGTTCTCCAGCCGCTTCAACTCGGCCATGGCCTTGTCGAGCGCGTCCTTGGTCATGCCGGCCATCTCGATGCGCTTTTTCAACTCGTCGATTTCGTTCTTTTCGCCGCGGCCCAGCTCCTTCTGGATGGCCTTGATTTTCTCGTTGAGGTAATACTCTTTTTGGGCCTTCTCCATCTGGCGCTTCACGCGGCCCTGGATGGTGCGGTCCACGTTGAGTTTCTCGATTTCGATGTCCAGCATCTCGGCCACGCGGGTGAGCCGGTCGATGGGATCGAAAATCTCGAGCAGTTCCTGCTTTTCCTCGATGGTGAGCTGCAGATTCGCGCCCACGGTGTCCGCCAATTTGCCGGCGTCGTCCACCCGTATGGCGGCGATCATGGTCTCGTAGTTCAAATTCTGGCTCAGCTTGACGTACTGCTCGAATAGCGAGGTCACGCGGCCGGTGAGCGCGTCCAGTTGCGGACCGGTCTCCACCTTGAAGTTGAAAGTGCGGACTACAGCCCGGAAGAAGCCTTCATCGTCGGTGACCGAGACTACCTTGGCCCGTTCCACGCCTTCAACTAGCACTTTAATATTGCCATCCGGCAGCTTGAGGCTCTGGACGATATTGACCACCGTGCCGACGTTGTAAATCTCGTTGGGCTTGGGCTCGTCGATGGAAGCATCGTGCTGGGTGGCCAGGAAGATCTTCTTCTCGCCGGCCATGGCTTCCTCAAGAGCGCGCACGCTGGATTCCCGTCCGACGACGAACGGAGTCATCATGTACGGGAAGATCACCACGTCCCGAATGGGCATCATCGGCAAACGTTTTGTGTCCGATTTTTCCTTCAAAGTAAGCATTTGTCCCCGCTAGAATTCGCGCCCGGCTTGGCGAGCCGGCTGGGCAGGTTCAGGCGCCCATGCGCCCGCTGGCTGGTTTAGCCGGCCTTTTCCAATATTGTAAGGCTGATCTTCTGGGAAAGCACCATCTCTTTGGTGACCAGGAACTCGCGCACCTTCTTATAGGACGGAAGATAGTACATGAGATCCAACATCAGGTCTTCGAGGATCATGCGCAGCCCGCGCGCTCCCACTTTCCGCTCCAGGGCCAGCTCCGCGATCGCCTCCAGGGCGTCGTCGCTGAACTTAAGCCGCACACTTTCAAATTCAAACAGCTTCTGATACTGCCGGATAATGGCATTCTTGGGCCGGGTCAGGATCTGCACGAGCGAGTCTTTGTCCAGATCCTCGAGGACCGCGTTAACCGGCAATCTCCCGATAAACTCGGGTATGAAACCAAACTTGATCAAATCCTGAGGCTGCACCTGGGATAGCAGGTTGATGTCCCTATGCCCGCCGATCCCGACGGTCTTGGGGTTTTTGTCCTCTTCGCTCATGAACCCCATGGACTTCTTCCCGACCCGTCGCCCGATCACCTTTTCCAACCCGACGAACGCGCCGCCGCAGATGAACAGGATATTGGTGGTATCCACCGGCGTGAATTCCTGGTGGGGATGCTTGCGCCCGCCCTGCGGGGGCACATTGGCGATAGTGCCTTCCAGGATTTTCAGAAGGGCCTGCTGCACGCCCTCGCCGGAAACGTCGCGGGTGATGGAGGGGTTCTCGTCCTTGCGGCAGATTTTGTCGATCTCGTCGATATAGATGATGCCTTGCTGGCACCTTTGGACATCTCCATCCGCGGCTTGCAAAAGCTTCAGGATAATATTCTCGACGTCCTCGCCGACATAACCGGCCTCGGTCAGGGTAGTGGCGTCCACGATGGCGAAAGGTACGTCCAGAATGCGCGCCAAAGTCTGCGCCATCAGCGTTTTGCCGGTTCCGGTCGGGCCGATGAGCAGGATATTGGACTTGGAAAGCTCCACGTCGGAGTTCCTGATCCGGTTCATCTGGATGCGCTTGCAATGGTTGTAGACGGCCACCGCCAGCTTCTTCTTGGTGGCCTCCTGCCCGATGACGTACTGATCCAGATGTTCCTTTACTTCCAGAGGTTTGGGGATTTTGTGCGACGGGCCGGAAGGCTGGTCGGCCTTATCGTCTTCCAAAATCGAGTTGCAAACCGCGATGCATTCATCGCAGATGTACGCCCTAGGGTAATCACTGGGGGATGAGATGAGCTTCCCGACTACGTCTTGGCTTTTGTGGCAGAACGAACATCGCAGGGCCTCATCGGATCCGGCACGCTTCACGCAGTGGCCTCCTCAACCCCAGGCGGTACCCGGGGAATACGCCTATACCCCTGACCTCCGAAGCAGCAAGAGTGGGGCTCAGTACTATTATCACCTGAATGCGGTGGTCTAAGCAATGTGCAACATTCCTGGCAAAGGTACTGGCGGTTTCCTCGGCTCAGAAGGGTTGGCAGGCGGAAGCGCCTGCCCCCCTAATTTTGGCACCCTAAGAAACTCGCTTGACCGTGTAATCGATGGTCGTATCGAAGGCGGGTATATCAACCGTAAACTTGATCTGGTCGCCATCCACTTTACCTTTGTAGTTGGCCTTTCCTTCAGTCCCTTGCACATTCACCTTGATGGTGAAGGAAACGTTGTCGCCATCGATCTTCCCGTCCTCAATCACCGACTTGCCGAACATGTTGCTGGTGGTTTCGCCGGTGAGCTTGTTGCCGTCCACTTTAAAAACAAATGTTCTCTCGACGGTTCCGTTGGGCGTTTCTGCGGAGCCTTTCCAGGTACCGCTGATGTCGGCAGCCGACGCGGTGAAGCCGAACAATGCCACCGCCAGCAATAGCCATTTCATACGCATCTTCCCTCCTATGCCTACTCCTCGGTCTTGCCCGCATGCTCGAACAGGAAACTGAGCGTTTTCTCCGTCTGTATGTGGGAGGCGATACGGCCCAGTGTTCCGTCTTTCTCGAAGCGCAGGCGCACGGCGGCGAAGGGTTCGCGCTGTTGCCGGGCGACGCGATCCACCTCGCGGTCGACTTCATCGCGGGTCGCGGCGATCGCCTCTCGCTCGGAAATCCGCGACAGCACCATGGAGGCTTTGACCTCGCGCAGCGCCTTGTCCCGCTGATTCTCCTTCAACTTCTTCCAATCCAGGTTGAGCGACTTCGGATCGACGCCCTGCTCGGCGAGCGCGCGCACGCGCTGCTCCACGCGGTTCTGGATCTGCCGGTCGATGAAAGTCTCGGGCACCGGAAAGTCGTGCAGATCCACCAGCTTTTCGACCAGCTTATCCTTGGCTTCCCGCTGGGCCTCAAACTGGCGCTGCGAGAACAGCGATTTGCGTACGGCTTCGCGGAGCTCGTCCACGGTGCGGTAATCGCCCAGATCCTGCGCGAAATCGTCGTTCACTTCCGGCAGTTCCTTGCGCCGGATGCCCTTCACGTGCATGCGGAAGTGTACAGTTTTGCCAGCCAGTTTGGCCTGACCGTAATCCTCCGGATAGGTCAGGTCGAATTCCTTCTCTTCGCCGGGAGTCATGCCGCGCAGGTTCTCGCTAAAGCCCTCCAGCGTATCGCCACCGCCGACCTCCAGCGACAGCTCATCCTGCTTCACCGGCGGACCATCCACGCCGCCCAGGCTTTCGAGCGATAGCACCGCGAAATCGCCATCCTGGATGGGCCGCGGGTCCTCGTTGACGTATTCCGCCTTGTCCTGCCGCAGTTCTTCGATCCGTTTGGCAACGTCTTCGTCGGTAATCTCGGGATCGTGATAGGGCACGGTGAGCCCCTTGTAGTCCTGGAGTTCGATTTGCGGGACCACTTCGAATTCGGCCTTGAAGCGCAGCGGCTCGCCGGGATCGAGATGCACCTCGGTGATGTCGGGCTGGCCGACCACCTTCAGGTCTTCCGCCTCGAACCGGTTGTGCAGATATTTGGGAATGAGGCTTTCGAGCACCTGTTTCCGGATATCGCTCGCAAACTGCTTGCGAATAATCGACGCGGGCGCCTTCCCCGGGCGGAAGCCGGGCAATTTCGCGCGTTGCTGGACGCTCGCCACGGCGCGGCCGGTTTCGGCCTCGACCTCGTCGGCAGGCACGGTGATCTCCAGGGTGTGCTTGCAACCTTCCACTAAAGCCAATGGGATTTACCTCGGAAGTAGCTAAGACACTATGATAACACCGCCTTTGACCGTGGGCTGAAGCCCACGGCAGCAAGCTGAAGCTTGCGCCACGCGTTACAGTACAAGGATAAGGAGATAGCGAAATTATGCTTCAGAACGCGGGCAAGCTCTGCCTGTCGCTGGTAGCCACGATCGCCCTGGCGGGCGCCGCCGCGGCCCAGGACGGCTTCCAGGAGATTCAATCCCGCATCACGGATTTCACGCTGCCGAACGGCATGACGTTCATCGTGTTGGAGCGCCATCAGGCGCCGGTGGCTTCGTTCATGACCTATGCCGATGTCGGTTCGGCGCAGGAGGTGGTGGGCATCACGGGGCTCGCGCATATCTTCGAGCACATGGCATTCAAAGGCACACCCACGATCGGCGGCAAGAACTACGCCGAGGAGAAGCTGGCGCTGGACCGCGTCGATCAGGCGTTCGATGCGTTTCGCGCCGAGCGCAGCAAGGGCGCCAAAGCCGATCCGCAGAAACTCAAGGCCCTGGAAGCTGACTTCAAAGCGGCCCAGGATGGCGCCGGGAAATTCGTGGTGAAAAACGAATTCGGCGACATTATCGAACGGGCCGGCGGGCACGGCTTGAACGCCAACACCTCCTGGGATAACACGCACTACTTCTTCAGCCTGCCCTCCAATTCGGAGGAGCTCTGGTTTTATCTCGAATCGGAGCGCTTTCTGCATCCCGTCCTGCGCGAATTCTACAAGGAGAAGGACGTAGTGATGGAAGAGCGCCGCATGAGCCTGGAAAGCCAGCCGATCGGCAAGCTCGTCGACGAGACAATACACCTCTCCTACAAAGCCCATCCCTACGGCGTGCATGTGCTGGGTCACATGAGCGATCTGGAGAATATCACGCGGCAGGATGCCGAGACGTTTTTCAAGAAGTACTACATCCCCAGCAACCTGGTGGGCGTAGTGGTGGGAGACGTGGACGCCAAACAGACTCGCGCGCTGGCGGAGACCTATTTCGCGCGCATCCCGAGCGGCCCCAAGCCAGAGCCTTTGCACACCAAGGAACCACCCCAGGAGGCCGAAAGGCGGGTCACCCTGCGCCTACAGTCGCAGCGGCTGGTGCTGATGGCCTACCATAAGCCGGACATCAACGATCCGGACAATGCTGTGTATGAGGCGCTCAGCAGCGTCCTCAGCGACGGACGCTCGTCGCGGCTCTATCGTAGCCTGGTGCGCGACAAGAAGATCGCTACAGCCGCGTTCGGCTTCACGGGCCTGCCCGGCGAAAAATACCCCGGGCTGTTCATTTTCGCCGCGTTCACGGCGCCGGACCACACCAACGCCGAAGTGGAGAAAGCTTTCGACGAGGAGATCAAACGGCTGAAGGACAATCTGGTCAGCGCCGAGGAACTCGAGGGCGTCAAGCGCCGCGCGCGCGCCAACTTGATTCGCCAGTTAGGCGACAACACGCAGATCGCCCGGCAACTGGCGGACTGGCAGATGCTCACAGGCGACTGGCGGAATCTGTTTAAGCATCTGGATAAGATAGCGGCGGTGACCCCGCAGGACATCGAGCGGGTGGCCAAGGCGACCTTCACTGAAAATAATCGGAACGTCGCCATTATGGAGCCGCTAGAGGCGGCTCAGGCGAAATAGGTAAACGAGGAACCGTCATGCGCAAATTACCGACCCCAGCGGTTTTCGTCGTTTTCGTTTTGGCCGCGGCGTCTTCCGCGATCGCCCAGAAGCTTCCGGTTTCGAGCTATAAGGATCTGCAATATCCGCCCCTGCACAAGATTCAGGTGCCCGAACCGGTGCGCTTCGAAATGCCCAATGGCATCGTCGTCTACCTGGTGGAAGATCACGAGCTGCCTGCCATCAACGTGGCGGCCACCATACGGACTGGCGCGCGTTGGGAACCTACCAGTAAAGCCGGCGTGGCATCCATCACGGGAATCGTGATGCGTTCCGGAGGCACGGCTTCGCGCAAAGGGGATCAGCTTGACGAGGAACTGGACCGCCTGGGCGCATTCGTCGAGACCGATATCGAAGAGGATTCCGGACAGGCGTCGGTCTCCGTGCTGAGAGAAGATATCGATACAGGCCTCACCATCCTGGCCGATGTGCTGCAGCACCCTGCCTTTCCGCAAGACAAAATCGATCTCGCGAAGATTGCCGCGCGCGACCAGATTGCGCGCCGCAACGATCAGCCCATGGAAATCGCGTTCCGGGAGTTTTCGCGCACGATCTACGGCAAAGACAGCGCCTACGCGCACCTGGCCGAATACGACACCATCAATGCAATCACGCGCGAGGACCTGGTCGCGTTCCACAAGGAGTTCTATCAGCCGGAGAATGTGATCCTCGGCGCGTGGGGCGATTTTAAGCCGGCAGAGATGCGCGCCAAGATCGAGAAAGCCTTTGGCGGGTGGGAGCGCGGCGGCCATCCCAAGCCCCAAACGCCGGCCGTCGATCCAGGCGCGCGCAATCGCGCGGGCATTTATTTCATCAACAAGGACGATGTCAACCAGACCACCGTTTTGATGGGCAAACTAGGCGGGCGCCGCGACGATCCGGATTACTTCGCCCTCACCGTAATGAGCGACATTCTGGGCGGCGGCATGGCATCGCGGTTGTTCGCGCACGTGCGCTCCGAGCAGGGGCTAGCGTATATGGTGGGATCGCAGTGGGCCGCGGGGTGGGATCATCCGGGCGTGTTCTCGGCGAGGGGCGGCACCAAGTCCGGGACCACCGTCAAGATCATACAGGCCATGAAGCACGAAATCGACGTGCTGGCGCAGGGTGAGATCACCGACGATGAGTTGCAGCGCGCCAAAGACGGGATTCTGAAAGGCGCGGCTTTCGACTATGATTCCACCAGCAAGATCGTCGAGCGGCTGATGAATTACGAATACTTCGGCTACCCGCGCGACTACTTGCAGCGCTATCAGGATGGCATCCGCAAAGTCTCGAAGGAAGACGTGGAGCGGGTGGCCAAGCAGCAGCTACACAGCGACGAATTCGCCATTCTGGTGCTGGGCAAGGAGAAGGATTTCGACCAGCCTCTTGCGACGCTCGGCAAAGTGACTGCCATCGATGTCTCCATTCCCAAACCGAAGGAGCAGCCGCTGGCGGAGGCGACGCCGGAATCCACGGCGAAGGGTAAAGAGCTGTTGAGCGCGGTGCGCAAGGCGATGGGCGGCGATGCGCTGGCAGCCGTGAAGGATTATTCCGTGAAGGCGGACATGGCCGTCAGCATGGGCCAGGGCGAAATGACCATTCAGATGCAAGCGACCGTGAACTTCGCCGGCAAGGCACTCAACAAGATGAGCACGCCGATGGGCGAGATGATGCAGGGCTACGATGGCCAGACCGCTTGGATGAAGACTCCGCAAGGCACGCAGGATGCGCCGGCCTCCATGCGCGGCGAGGTGGAAGCGCAGTTTTTCCGCGACACGATCGGGCTGGTGCGCGGCTTCGATCGCGGCGGGCTGGTGGTGCAATCGCTGGGCACCTCCGGCGACCTCGAAGGCGTGGCGGTGAGCGACCCGGCGCGCAAGCTCCAGGTGAAGGTGTTTGTGGATTCGAAGACCAGCCTGATCGCTAAGAAGATCTACACCGGGGCGCTCATGGGCGCTCCTGGAGAGCTGGAAGAAGTCTACGACGATTATCGTGAGGTGGGCGGTTTGAAACTGCCTTACCATATCGTCATCAACCAGGCCGGGAAGAAGAAGATCGAGGAGAAAGTCAAAGAGATCAAGATCAATCCCGGTGTGGAGGATGCGGCTTATAAGAAGCCGTAGTCTGTGGCGGCGGGACACAGTCGTGTTTCGATAAGCCTCTGACTCAGGAATTGCGATGAGCACCCGTGGGATTCCGGGGATGTATTTTCGATAGGTTGGAGCGTTGTCGCGCTGTCATTTCCCGCCAGCGCGAGCCAGCGAAGCTGGCCCTTCGCCTGCTTAAAATCCAGTCAGAGGTCAAACATGATCACGCGACCACCGCCGCTCATCACGGCCGGAACGCTCTTGTCAGCCCTCCTGATCTTCACTCCAAATACGACAGCTCAGACTTCATCCCCGACGCTGACCACGCTCGCCACCTTCGCCAGCGCGCCTAGCGACGGGATCGGGCCGTTAGGTGTAGTGACCGGCAGTGGCGGGGTGCTCTACGGCGTGACCCAAACTGGCGGAGCCACGGGCAGCGGCACGGTGTTTTCCTTGACCCCGCCCGCGTCTTCAGGCGGCGCCTGGACCGAAGCAGTGCTCTACAATTTCACCGGAGGCAGCGACGGGGGGGATCCCACAGGTGTGGTGATCGGCAGCGGCGGGGTACTTTACGGAACGACGACGTACGGCGGAAGTGGTTGTGACCTTTTCCTAGTCAATGGCGGCTGCGGCGTAGTGTATTCGTTGACTCCGCCGGCGCCGGGACCCTTTGGGCCCGGTCGCACCTGGACTGAGAGCGTGCTTTACAGCTTCTCGGGTGGGAACGATGGGAGCGGTCCCACCGCAGGCGTAGCGATCGGCAGCGGCGGAGTGCTCTACGGCACAACCTCCGCCGGCGGAACCGGGAGCAGCGGCACGGTGTTCTCGTTAACCCCGCCAGCATCTCCAAGCGGCGCCTGGACCGAACAAGTACTGTACAGGTTTCCCGCAAATGTGAGCAATTACTACGGCAACAGCTTCAGCCCCAACGGTGTGGTGATTGGCAGCGGCGGCGTCCTCTACGGCGTCACGCAGTACGGCGGGGCTGGGACCAATCGCCCGTGCAACTTCCCCCCAGGTGGCTGCGGCACTGTGTATTCTCTAACTCCACCAAAATCTCCGGGCGGCGCCTGGACCGCGGCAACCCTCTACAATTTCTCAGGTGGCAGCGATGGGGCTTTTCCCGCTGGGGTGGCGATCGGCGGCGGCGGGGTGCTCTACGGAACCACGCAGTTCGGCGGCCCTTCGAACAGTGGCGTAGTGTTCTCGTTGACTCCGCAGTCCGGGACCAGCGCGTGGACTGAAACCGTGCTTTACAGCGGTGGCAGCACCGCGGGTGTGGCGATCGGCGCCGGGGGCGTACTCTACGCGGTGATTCAGCATTCTCTTCCAGGTTCGTCACCGTTTGCAGTGGTGTCTCTGACTCCGCCTACGGGGACGACCTCTGGGTCCGGTGGATCCTGGACTGCCAGCACGCTGTACACATTCAGCATCCCCGGGGGCGCGCAGCCCGTATCCGCTCTGGTGGTCGGCAGCGGCGGCGTACTCTATGGCGCTACCCTCAACGGTGGCACCGCGGCCGCTGGCACAATCTACTCGGTGACGCCTCCCAGTGGGTCCGGGGGCGCTTGGACTGGGAGCGTGCTTTACAGCTTTACAGGCGGGAGCGCCGGGAGTGGCGCCCTGACAGGTTTGGCTATCGGCGGCAACGGAGTGCTCTATGGCGCCACTACTGGGGGCGGAGCGGGTTCGTGCCCAAGAGGCTGCGGGACGGTCTTCTCGCTGACGCCGCCGCCTTCCGCGGGAGGCGCCTGGACTGAGAGCCTGCTCTATAGGTTTGCTGGTGGGAGCGACGGGGCCTATCCCGAGGCAGCCTTGGTGGTCGGCAACAACGGCGTTCTCTACGGCACAACCTACGTCGGTGGCACCGGACCATGCACCCTGTATGGTTACCCGCCAGGCTGCGGAACTGTTTTCTCGTTGACGCCGCCTGCGTCTCCAGGCGGCGCGTGGACTGAAGCTGTGCTCCACAGTTTCGCCATTCCTAACTCGGCTTGCGATCTACCGCTTTGTCCGGGCGGCAGTGACGGGGCCTATCCCAACACGGACCTGGCGATCGGCAGCGGCGGAGTGCTCTACGGCACTACCCAGGCTGGCGGAACTGGTGCATGCAACTTCGGCTGCGGTACCGCATTCCAACTGGCCCCGCCCATGTCTCCAGGCGGCGCTTGGGCGGAGGCGGTGCTCTACAGTTTCACCAATAACCCATTCGGTCTCGGCGTCGGGGCAGGCGCCAGCGGTTTGGCGATCGGCAGCGGCGGGATGCTCTACGGCACGACCCAGTTCACCGGAATTAGTCCGATTGACGGCCAGGTCGCCTGTGGCTCCGTATTTTCGTTAGCCCCGCCGACAGGGGCGCCGGCTGGGTCCGGTGGTGCGTGGACTGAGACCGCGCTCTACAATTTCGCCGGCGTCAGCGATGGATGTGGTCCCAACGCTGGTGTGGTGATTGGCGGCGAAGGGGTGCTCTACGGCACGACCTTGTACAGCGGCACTGGCTACGGCGCCGTGTTCTCCTTGACCCCACCCACACTTTCAGGCGGCGACTGGACCGAAGCGGTGACCTACAATTTCACCGGCGCCGGCGGGGCGACTCCCAACGGTTTAACGATCGGCAGCGGTGGGGTGCTCTACGGCTCGGCCCAAATCGGTGGCTCCGGTCCGTGCACCACGTCCAACTCCGTCACGGGTTGTGGAACCGTTTTTGCGTTGGTCCCACCGGTGCCTCCCGACGGCGCCTGGGTTGAAGCCACGCTCTACAACTTCACGGGCGCGAGCGACGGCGCGTATCCCAATACCGGCGTAGTAATCGGCAGCGGCGGGGTGCTCTACGGCACCACGCAGGCAAGCGCGAACACCGCGACAGTATTCTCGTTGACCGTGGGTAATGGCCTTTTGCCGGCGATCAACTCTGGTGGCGTGGTGAACGCGGCGAGCTATACCGCGCCAGTGGCGCCTGGCAGCATCGCTTCGGCTTTCGGAGACTTCCTGCTTCCGTCGCCGCTCAGCACTACGCAATCGCCATTGCCTACCGAACTTTCGGACCTTTCTCTTCGATTCGGCGATGCCGCGCTGTCGCCGCTTTTCTTCGTCTCCGGCAGGCAGGTCAACTTCCAGGTCCCCTGGGAAGTGGCCGGGTCGACCACCCTGACTGCCACTGTGAACGGACAGACCGGCGCCCCGCAGGCGGTGGCCCTCGCGCCCTTCGCGCCCGCGGTCTTCAGCACGAACTCCCAAGGCTCGGGCCAAGGAGCGATCCTGGATGCGTCCAATCATTTGGTCAATGCCTCGAACCCAGCGACCTCTGGCAGCACCGTCCAGATCTTTTGTACCGGCCTCGGCGCGGTAACGAACCAGCCTCCGACCGGATCACCGGCTCCGCTGGCCTCACTCGTTCGGACGCTCACCACACCAACCGCGACGATCGGCGGACTGCCGGCCAACGTGTCGTTCGCCGGACTCGCGCCAGGCTACGTGGGGTTGTATCAAGTGAATGCGCAGGTGCCTGCGGGATTGGCCGCGAACAACGCCGCGCCCGTTGTGCTTTACATAGGTGGCGCCACTTCGAATACTGTCACGATGGCTGTTCAATAGTCAGGCGAGGGGAATGAATTCGACCTGCCACGGGGTACGCGCCAAGTCCAACCGCGCGATGGTGACCGGCAGCGTGAAACGGCGGGGACCGGCGCTGCCTGGGTTCAGAAACAGCACCCCGGCTCGTTCGCTGCGAGCGGGATGGTGCGAGTGCCCGCTCACCACCACGTGGAAGCCGGCCGCGGCGGGATCCAGATCAAGCTCGTTCAGATCGTGCAGGACGTAAATAAGGGCGGGACCGGCTTCGGCAACGGCGGTAGCGGGCAGCGCCGATGCCCACGCGCCCGTGTCCACGTTTCCTCGAACGGCCACGACCGGAGCCACAGCCTTCAGCGCATCGAGTATCTCGGGTTTGCCCACATCGCCGGCATGGATGATCAGGTCGGAGCCTGCCAGCGCATCCAGCGCTTCTGGCCGCAACAGCCCGTGCGTATCTGAGATCAGGCCGATTCTGTGCATGGCACGGCGCGTACGGCCTCCGCAATCTCCTCGGCCAAATGCGCCGCTTCCGCCGCCGGATCCGCCGCGCGCGTGATCTGCCGCCCCATCACTACGTAGTCGGCGCCGTTTCGAATGGCCTCGGCGGGCGTGGCTACGCGCTTCTGATCGCCTTTCGCGGCGCCGCCCGAGCGCACCCCCGGCGTAACCAGAATCGCTTGCGGGCCGGCCTCAGCGCGCACCGCGCGGGCGTCGAGCGGCGAGCAGACCATCCCGTCCATGCCGGCCGCCATGGCTTTGCGGACACGCAGCGAAACCAGGTCGGAAATCGCGCACTCGTATCCCATGTCGGCGAGGTCTTGCTGGTCGAAGCTGGTCAGCACCGTGACCGCCAGCAGCTTGGTCGCCGCATCGCCGCGGCCTTCGCGCGCCGCGCGCATCACCTGGCTGCTACCGTGCACCGTCAGCAGTTGCACCCCGCTACGCGCCGCTACGCGCACGGCCCGCTTCACCGTCTCGCCGATGTCGTAGTATTTCTGGTCGAGGAAGACTTGCTTGCCCTGTCCCAACAGTTCGCGCACGAAGTCCAAGCCGGCGGCGGCGTAAAGCTCCATCCCGACTTTGTAGAAACCCACCTGCGCGCCCAGCCGCGCGACCAGTGTGCGGGCCTCCGCGGCGGAGTCCACGTCCAGGGCAACGATTATGTGGTCTTGTGTCATATCAACCTGATAGCTTTCGCTTCGCGCGGCAGCACGCGCCCCACGCGATAAGCATCCGCGAACACATGCTCCAGTTCGGCTGCGTCCCCCTCCGGCAGCGAGATCAGCAAGCCGCCGGAAGTCTGCGGGTCGTAGAGAAGCTGCTCCATTTCCGGCGGCAGTTCACACGCGACTTCCACCGCGCAGGACGCGTACTCCTGGTTGTTTTTCAGACCGCCCGGAATCGCCCCTAGCCGCGCGTACTCCACCGCTCCGGGCAGAAACCGCATGCGGTCCACCGCGAGTTCCAGGGTCACGCCGCTGGCCGCCGCCATTTCGCGCGCGTGCCCAATCAGTCCGAAGCCGGTGATGTCCGTGCAACCGTGGACGTCGAAGGCAAGCATCGCCTCGCACGCTTTGCGATTTAGCGTCAGCATCGAAACGATGGATGCCTGCACATCAGCGTCGCTGGCGATCCCGCGTTTCAGCGCAGTGGAAATCACGCCCGTGCCCAGGCGCTTAGTGAACACCAGCACATCGCCCGGCAGCGCTCCCGCATTCGCCTTGACGCGCCGCGGATGGACGGTCCCGCTCACGGCATAGCCGAATTTGATCTCTTCGTCGGCGATGCTGTGGCCGCCCAGAATGGCGCAATCCGCTTCGCGCATCTTGGCCGCCCCGCCCTTCAGAATCTGCTCCAGATCGTCCAGGTCGCCCTTCGCCGGATAAGCCAGAATCGAGAGCGCGGAAATGGGCTTGCCTCCCATGGCATATACGTCGCTCAGCGCGTTGGCCGCGGCGATGGCGCCGAAGGTGAACGGATCGTCCACGATGGGCGTGAAGAAATCCACCGTCTGCACTAGGGCAAGCTCCGCCGTCAACTGGTAGACGCCGGCATCGTCGGCGGTGTCGAAGCCCACCAGCACGTGGTCGTTCGCGACGCGCGGAATGCTCGCCAAAACCCGGTCCAAAACCTTTGGACTAAGCTTCGACGCTCAACCCGCCGCTTTCACGTGAGCCGTCAGCTTGCGCAATTGTGTCGTGTCTGCCATCGCGGTTTCGTCCTTACTATAATAACGGGATGCGTCGAACCGCCGCCGTCGTTGCTGTCTTTCTTCTGGGACTGGTGCTTGCGCTAGCTTCCCGAGAACCACAAGTCGATTCCCGACTCAAACGCGCATCCCGCCATCCCGAGCAAAACGGCTGGATCTTCGTGCACCTGGAGGGGAGCCCATCCGACATCGGATATCAACACGGATACCTGCTCGCGTCCGAGATCCGCGATACGCTGCACACCGTCACGGTCGAGAGCGCGCACGATCTGAAGAAGGACTGGCAATTCTTCCGCGAGAAGGCGCAGAACATGCTTTGGCCGCACGTGGAGGCCGAATACCGCGCGGAATTGCAGGGCATCGCGGACGGCGCCGTGGCGCACGGCGAAAAGCTGGACCTGTGGGATGTGGTGGCGCTAAACGCCTGGCTGGAGCTGCCGTATTTCAATAAGTGGTACGACAAGCAGCGCGGCGTTGCTACGACGGCCGCGGTGCCCGAACATTGCAGCGCATTCGTGGCCACCGGCAGCTACACCAAGGACGGCCGGGTGGTGATCGCGCACAACAACTGGACCAGCTACGAAACCGGCGAGCGTTGGAACATCATCTTCGATATCGTGCCCGCGCAGGGCAACCATTTTCTGATGGACGGCATGGCCGGACTGATCCACAGCGGAGACGATTTCGGCGTCAATTCCGCCGGTATGATGATCACCGAGACCACCATCAGCCGGTTCAACGGCTTCGATCCGGACGGCATTCCGGAATTCGTGCGCGCACGCAAGGCCATGCAGTATGCGGCGTCCATCGACGACTTCGCGCGCATCATGAAGGATGGCAACAACGGCGGCTACGCCAACACCTGGCTGGTAGCGGACCGCAAAACCAACGAGATCGCCAGCCTGGAGCTGGGCTTGAAAAACGTGACGCTCGACCGCTCGCGCGACGGATTCTTCGTGGGCTCTAATTTCGCCATCAACGAGAAGCTGACGAAAGAGGAGACCGACTTCGACCCGCACGACAAAGGCGATAGCTCCAATGCCCGCCACGTACGCTGGCTGCAGCTCATGGATCAGAACAAGGGCAAGATCGATGTGGCCGCCGCGCAGCGCTTTCTGGCCGACCACTTCGATACCGTCGAGAATAAGCTAGACCCGGACGAGCACACGCTGTGCGGTCATATCGATCGTTCGTCCCGCGGATATGAGCCGTGGATGCCGCCTTACGCGACGGCCGGCGCGGTGCAGTCCAAGGTGACGGATGCCGCGATGGCCGAAGCCATGTCGCTGCGGGCGTCGCTGGGCCACTCTTGCGGCATTGGATTCAAGGCTGCCGAGCATTTGCGAAAGCACCAGGAATTCGCCTGGCAGCAACCCATCCTCCACGACATGCCTTCGCGCCCGTGGACTACGTTTAGTGCGCAATAGCCCCTGGCGCCACGGCGCGTGCGACGATCATCATGCGCGGGGAATCTCATAGGGCATGAGTACACGCGTAGACCGGCGAACAGTGGATCTGTCCAGCTATCCGGACCTGGTAGTAATTTACCTGGGGATGCGGGTGAATCGTATCACTGGAATCAAGACGCTTCTTGGTTTTGGACCGCAGATTTCCGCTTCCGCAGCGGCTCAGCCGGACGGACTCCTCCGGCACGAGACGATTGTCTATTCCGTGTTTCCGATGAACGTGGGCATGCGGCAGTATTGGCGCGATGTGGATTCGCTGCTGAAGTGGACACGCTCGGACCCGCACAGGCGATGTGGCAAGAGTTTCTCAGAGACTCGGGAGGAACCGGCTTCTGGCACGAAGCCTATTTCCGGCAGGGTGGGATGGAAGCTATCTATGACGATGTGCGCAGCCGATCGGATTCATGAGCTTCGCGCCTGTGGTGCCGGCTCGCGGCCCAATGTTCGGCGCTGCCGCCAGGGGTGGAAAGGAATCCGTGAGCCGACCCGTCCTCTCGGAAGGGGAACTTTACGACGTGCAGCGCGGAGGGTAGGCTCGGCGGCCTGTGTTGACAGACGAAAGCGTCTGTCCCACGCGGCGCGCGAGCGGCTGGCGATTGGGGTTGACAGACGAAAGCGTCTGTCCCACGCAGCGCGCGAGCGGCTGGGGTTGGGGTTGACTGACGAAAGCGTCTGTCCCACGCGGCGCGCGTGCGGGTGGCGATGGGGGTTGACCGGCGACCCCGCTTGTTGCTCGCGCCTCCATGCAGATCGTCTTCGTCATTGCCACATTAGCTGTCTTCCTCGCTGGCCGCTATAATTAGATTCCTCCCATGCCCGTCGACTGGTCCCCATTGTGGCTCAGCCTGCGCTACGCCGCGCTGGCCACGCTGTTTTCGCTTGTGGCGGGCCTGCCGCTGGCGTGGCTCCTGACCGCGCGTGAGTTCCCCGGCCGGGAATTGTTGGATGCCGTCGCCAATCTTCCGCTGGTGTTGCCGCCGGCCGTGCTGGCCTACTATCTGCTATCCGCGCTGGGACGCTGGCCGCTGGCGTTCCACTGGCACGCCGCGGTGGTTGTGTCCACGATCTACACTCTGCCGCTGTTGATGCGCATGTCGCGCGCCGGGCTCGCAGAAGTGGACCACAGTCTCGAAAATGCTGCCCGCAGCCTGGGCGCCGGGGAGTGGCGTGTGTTTTGGCGGATCACTTGGCCGCTGGCCTGGCGTGCGCTAATCGCCGCGATCCTGGCCGGCTTCGCGCGCTCGTTCGCGGATTTCGGCATCACCGCAATCGTCGCCGGCGGCGCGACCGATGCAGCACAGACTGCCACGCTACTGGTGCTGATTGCCGCCGCGGCCCTGGCGGCGCTCTATATCGGAAATCGCCTGCGGCGTGGGCAGGTGTTGGCATGATCCAGGTACGGCTGGCAGCATCGGCCCTGGAGGTCGAGTTCCAAGCCGCGTCCGGCATCACCGCCTTGTACGGACCGGCCGGCGCGGGGAAGACCATGATCCTGGATGCTGTCGCGGGCTTCGTTACACCTCAGAGCGGCCGCATCATCCTGGACGATGAGATCCTCTTCGATGCCGTTTCGCATGTGAACCTGCCGTCAGGTCGCAGGCATTGCGGCTACGTTTCGCGGCATTGGGCGCTGTTCCCGCACATGAGCCTGCACGACAATTTGCTGTTCCCGCTCGCAAGCCTGCGACGCCTGGAGCGGCATCGGCGCGTCAAGGAAATGCTGGAGCGGTTTGCGCTTCAGGAAGCCGCCGCACGCCGCCCGCATGCGGTCTTGCCCGCCGAGCGCCTGCGCGCCACGGTGGCCCGCGCCCTGATCGGCGAGCCGAAACTGCTGTTGGTGGACGAACCCGCCGGCGGTCTGGATATGGCGCTGCGCGTCGAATTGTGCAACACGCTGCGGATGGTGCGCGACGAAACCGAATTGCCGGTGCTGCTGGCTACGCGCGACCTGGACATCTGTTTCGAGCTGGCCGGCAACCTGTTGCTGCTCGATCGCGGGCGCATCCTGCAAAGTGGGCCGCCGCGCAAGGTGCAGGATCAGCCCGCCAGCGTGGAAGCCGCGCGCCTGCTGGGCATACCGAACCTGTTCCCCGCCGAGATCGTGGCGCTCGATCCCGGACGCAATACCAGCCTCCTGCGCCTGGAAAGCTTCGAACTGACGGGTCCGTACTTCCCGGGCCGTTTGCGCGGCGATCGCGTCTGGCTGTGCGTCGAAGCGAGCGCGTTGCGCGTGTCGCCGCACGACGGATCCAAGCCGCAGACCAACCAGGTTCCCGCGCGCCTGGAGCGCGCCTCGGATTTGCCCCAGAGCGTGCGGCTGGAATTCGCCGGCGCGATCGTGGCCGAAATCCCGCGGCAGGAGTTCGCGCGGCAGAAGGATAATAAAGAGTGGCTGGTGGAGTTTCCACCGGAGGCGCTGAGGGTGGTCGCAAGAGATGCCGCTGAAAACCTTTGACGAATACGTGGCGCTTGCCGAGCAGGCTCACGGCCACATCTGCACCGGGCAGATCCTGGGATTGCGGATGGCGCTCTATGGTTTGAAGCTGCTGGAACTGGACGACCCCACCGGCATCCACCGCAAGCGCCTGGTCACGTTTATCGAGATCGACCGCTGCGCTACCGATGCCATCCCGGTGGTTACCGGATGCCGGCTCGGCAAGCGCGCGCTCAAGTTCCGCGATTTCGGCAAAGTCGCCGCGACGTTTTGCGACGTGCAGTTGGATCGCGCGGTGCGGGTGGTGGCGCTCGAAGACTCCAAACAGCGCGCCCGCGAAATGTTTCCGGAGATCGCGGACAAGAACGCGCAGCAGATGCGGGCGTATCGGGAGTTGGCGGATGCCGAGCTGTTCGCGGCGGAATGGGTACGCGTCAAACTGGGACCGGAAGAATTCCCTGGCTATAAGGCGGCGCGCGTGGTTTGCGCGGAATGCGGCGAGGGCATCAATTTCAAACGCGAAGTGGTACTGGATGGGCGGGTGCTCTGCAAAGCTTGCGCCGGCGAGCGTTATTACGAACCGCTCTCGTCTTGAGGCGATGCTGCGCTACTACATCACGGATCGCAGCGCGCTGGACGGATCCGAGCCGCTGCTGGAGTCGATCGCCGGTGCGCTTGCCGCCGGGGTAGAGCGCATACAGATCCGCGAAAAGGATCTGCCTGCTCGCGAATTGGCGGAACTGGTGCGCCGCGCATTGCGCCTGCCGAACCCGCACGGCGCGGCCATTCTTGTGAATAGTCGGACCGATATCGCGCTGGCTTGCGGGGCGCACGGCGTGCACCTGCCGGCGGATTCGATCGCTCCGTCCACGTGGCGCAAGATCGTTCCACGAGGATTCCTGATCGGAATCTCGTGCCACTCGCTCGATGATGTGCGCCGCGCGGAAACCGAAGGCGCGGACTTCGCTGTTTTCGGCCCAGTGTTCTTCACGCCGTCGAAGGCTGCATACGGTGCGCCGTTAGGTGTGGAGCGTTTGCGGGAAGCTGCCGCAGCCGTAAGCATGCCGGTGCTGGCGCTGGGCGGCGTGACGGCGGAGAATGCGGTGCAGTGCGTGGAAGCGGGGGCGGCGGGGATCGCGGGGATTTCCCTGTTCCAGGATAGTGGCTCAGGCACGCGTGCCTGCCGCGTCGAGACTCGGCGAGCTGAAGCTCGCCGGTTGGCAGGCGAAAGCGCCTGCCCCACCCGGGCTAGCAAGTAGAAACTTCAGGCAGCACGCTGAAGCGTGCGCCACGGGCCTAACTCGCGGCGGCGACTCCCTCTACGATCCGCGAGCGCAGCGTCTTGATTTTGTCCCGAATCTGCGCGGCTTTCTCGAATTCGAACTTGCGCGCGGCTTCCCGCATGCGCTCCTCCAGTTCCCCGACGAACCGGTCGCGCTGTTCTCGCGTCATCTCCTCGGCCTCGTCCTCGGATTCGAGCGGCACGGTCACATAGTCGGCTTCGGCGATCGCCACCAGGCTCATGTCGATTGGCTTGATGATGGATTGCGGCGTGATCCCGTTGCGCTCGTTGTAGTCCTGCTGCGTGCGCCGGCGCCTGGTAGTTTCCTCGATGGCTCTTTTCATGCTGTCGGTCATCACGTCGGCGTACAGAATCGCGCGACCTTCCACGTGCCGCGCCGCGCGGCCCATAGTCTGAATGAGCGAGCCGCTCGACCGCAAGAAGCCTTCTTTATCCGCGTCCAGAATGGCCACCAGCGACACTTCCGGCAGGTCCAGGCCTTCGCGCAGCAGGTTGATGCCGATCAGCACATCGAACTCGCCGCGCCGCAGATCGCGCAGAATCTTGATGCGGTCGAGCGTGCTCACTTCCGAATGCAGATACCGGCAGCGCACGCCCACTTCGGAGTAATATTCCGCAAGGTCCTCGGCCATGCGTTTGGTCAGCGTGGTCACGAGCACGCGCTGGCCGTTCTCCACGCGCTGGCGAATCTGTCCCAGTAGATCGTCTACCTGTCCCTTGACCGGGCGGATCTCCACTTCCGGATCCAGCAGACCCGTGGGCCGTATGATCTGCTCCACCACGACGCCCGCCGCTTTTGTCAGCTCGTAGGGGCCCGGCGTCGCCGAAACATAGAGCACCTGGTTGACGCGGTGTTCGAACTCTTCAAAGGTCAACGGCCGGTTGTCGAGCGCGCTGGGCAGGCGGAATCCGTGCGCCACCAGAATTTCCTTGCGCGAGCGGTCGCCGTGATACATGCCGTGCAGTTGCGGGATGGTCTGGTGACTCTCGTCGATCAGGATGAGCGAATCGTGCGGCAGGTAATCGAGCAACGTGGGCGGCGCTTCGCCCGGCAGCCGTCCGGAGAAGTGCCGCGAGTAATTCTCGATGCCGTGGCAATAGCCGATCTCCTTCATCATCTCCAGGTCGAACATGGTGCGCTGCCACAGGCGCTGCGCTTCGATCAGCTTGCCCTGCTTCTCCAGTTCCTTGTGCCACCAGTCGAGCTCGGTCACGATGCTGGCCATCGCCGAGTTCTTGGTTTCCTCCGACATCACGTAGTGCGTCTTCGGATAGATAGGCAGACGCAGATAAGTCTGCTTCACCTGGCCGAGCAGCGGGTCGATCTGCGAGAGACTCTCGATCTCATCGCCCCACAGCTCGATGCGATAGGCATTGTCGTCGTAAGTGGGATAGATTTCGATTGTGTCGCCGCGCACACGGAAGGTACCGCGGCGGAAATCCACGTCGTTCCGGTCATAGAGTATGTCCACCAGGCGCGAAATGATCTGGTTGCGCGAGATCTTCTGCCCTTTTTCGAGCATCAGCAGCATGCCGTAATAGGCTTCGGGAGAGCCCAGGCCGTAGATGCAGCTCACGCTGGCCACGATCACGCAGTCGCGGCGCTCGAACAGCGAGCGGGTCGCAGAGAGACGTAACTTATCCAGCTCGTCGTTGATAGTGGCTTCTTTCTCGATGTAAACGTCACCCGAGGGGATGTAAGCTTCCGGCTGATAGTAATCATAGTAACTTACAAAGTATTCGACGGCATTCTCCGGAAAGTATGATTTGAATTCGTGAAAAAGCTGTGCGGCGAGCGTCTTATTGTGCGCCAGGATTAGCGCCGGGCGTCCGGTTGCCTCGATGACTTTCGCCATGGTGAAGGTCTTGCCCGAGCCGGTGACGCCCAGCAACACCTGGTGTTGGTCGCCGTCGCGCACTCCACGGACGAGTTCGTCGATCGCGGCTGCCTGATCGCCTTTGGGGCGATAGTTTACCGTCAGGTGGAAGCCCATACATTCCAGTATACGGGAGGGGGCGAGCTGCAGCGCACCGTTGGCAGGCGATAGCGCCTGCCCCACCTGCTCCACCGTTGGCAGGCGAAAGCGCCTGCCCCACCCCACTGTTCAACAGTGCCACCAAGGCGCTCTTTCTCTTTAGGAAAATGTAGAAACCCAAGGGGCGAGCGAGCTCGCCTGCGCCGACCTGAGCGTCGGCGCGGCGCCACGCCTCTGGTATCATTCGTCTGTGCGTTCCTTTCTTTGTGCTTTGCTGATTCCGATTGCAGCGTTCGCCCAGGGCGTCTTCACTCCCGGCACCAAGCCGTTCATCGCCTATGATGCACCTGTCGTAGCGCTTGAACATGTTCGCGTGATCGACGGCACGGGCGCTGCGGCGCAGGAAGACCAGACCATCGTCATCGACCACGGGCGCATTGCGGCGATCGGACCGGCGGGCTCCGCAAAGCTGCCTGAAGGCGCGCAGGCCGTGGATCTCAAGGGCGACACCGTCATTCCTGGACTAGTCGGCCTGCACGAACATCTCTTCTATCCTTCGATGCCCGGCGTGCCGCTATATACCGAGCACGCGCTCAGCTTCCCGCGGCTGTACCTGGCGTCCGGCGTGACGACGGCGCGCACGGCGGGCACGCTTGAACCGGTGACCGACCTCAACCTCAAGAGGATGATCGATGCGGGGCGTATGCCAGGGCCGAAGATGCTGATCACGGTCGGGTACATCGAGGGCCCGGGAAGCTTCGCCGTGCAGATGCCGGAATTGAAGTCGCCGGAAGACGCGCGCAAGTTTGTGGAATACTGGGCTGGGCAAGGCGCGCACTCCTTCAAAGCGTACATGAACATTTCGCGCGCGGCGTTGAAGGCGGCCATCGATTCTTCGCACCAGCGCGGGCTGCAGCTCACGGGTCACCTATGCTCGGTGGGATTCCATGAAGCCGCGGCGATGGGCATAGACAACCTGGAACACGGCATTATTACCGACGTGGAATACCTGCCTGGCAAGCAGCCCGACAAATGCATGGCGGGACCAACGCCGGAGCAACTCGCGCAGCTCGATCCGCAGAGCGAGATGATGCAGTCGATCATCAACGACCTCGTGGCGCACCACGTTGCGATCACCTCCACGCTGGCGGTCTTCGAGAACGCGCCGCCGCTGGAGCAGCGTTTCGTGGATGCGCTTTCGCCCCACGCGGCTCTGAATTACCTCGCTGCGCGCGATCAGATCCCCGAAGCGGCGCGGCGCAATAGCGCCTTGCGCGTCCAGAAAGAAGTGGCCTTCGAGCGGGCGTTTGTCGAGGCCGGCGGATTGCTGGCCGCGGGTTGCGACCCAACCGGGAACGGTTCGGCGATGGCGGGCTTCGGCGATCAGCGCAACATCGTGCTGCTGGTGGAAGGCGGCTTCACGCCGCTCGAAGCCATACGCATCGCGACGCTCAATGGCGCGAAGCAGCTCAAGCTCGACGCGCAGATAGGCTCCATCGCAACCGGCAAAGCCGCCGACCTGGTGGTGATCGAAGGCGACCCGTCGCGGCGCATCGCCGATATTGAAAAGGTCCGCTACGTGTTCAAAGATGGCGCCGGATACGATTCGGCCAAGTTGATTCAATCCGTGAAAGGGCGTGTCGGCATACACTAGTGCGCTGTCCCACGTAAGAATTTACAGTGGCAGGAGCGCGACCGGGGGGCGCGCGCGGACGAGGGCGTCCGCCCCACTTTGGCTTAGGACACTAGCTATGTTCAAGAGTTTCGTTTCTGGAATCCTTGTTTTCATCTACGTTTTCATCTACGGGGCGCTGTCCCAGACCATTGCGCAGACCGTGCCGCCACCGACTCCGAAGAAGCCGGCCACGGACACCTATAATAAAGTCACCGTCACCGATAATTACCGCTGGCTCGAGGACTTCGACGATCCGGCGGTGAAGCAGTGGGCAGACGCACAGAACGCCGCGGCCCGCGCCTCGCTCGATGCGCTGCCGCAGCGCGACGCCATTTCCCACCAACTCCGCCTTATCTTCCAGCCACCCAAGGCGCAGTACTTCCCCATCGTGAAGCGGGGCGCGATCTTCGCCATGAAGAGCGACCCCCAACATCAGCATCAAATCGTTGTGACGCTGGCGTCGCTCGACGATCTGGCATCGGAGCGGGTGGTCCTCGACCCCGACGCGCTCGACGCGAAGCATCTTACGGCGATCGACTTTGCCGTGCCCTCGGTGGATGGGCGCTATCTGGCCGCGTCGTTGTCCGCGGGCGGGAGCGAAAGCGGAGACCTGCATGTTTATGAAGTTGCTACGGGCAAGGCCCTGCCGGACGTGATTCCGCGCGTGCAGTACGCGACGGCGGGCGGCAGCGTGGTGTGGAACGCGGATAGCTCCGGCTTCTATTACACGCGCTATCCGCGCGATGGCGAGCGGCCTCCGGCCGACATGCATTTCTATCAACAGGTCTACTTTCACAAGCTGGGCGATGCGCCGGAGAACGACCATTATGAAGTCGGAAAGGACTTTCCACGGATCGGCGAGATTACTTTCGAATCGTCGCGCGACGGCCGCGCGATCGGGGTGAGTGTGGCGATCGGCGATGGCGGCGACCATGAGTATTGGGTCCTGGTGCCCGGCCGCCAATGGCGCCAACTCGCCCCCGCATGGGCCGATATCAAGCAACTCGCGTTCGGATACCACAACGACATTTACCTGCTCTCCAGGCTGGGCGCGCACCGCGGCAAAGTCCTGCATATGGATGAGGTGGAGACGCTCGACCAGGCGTCGGTCAACATTCCGGAATCCGCCGCGGTGATAGAGTCCATCGCGCCTACCAGCACAGGCCTGTTCGTGAACGAACTGACGGGCGGCCCCAGCGAAGTGGTCTTTTTTCCGTTCGACCGGGCTTCCGTGAAGGTGCGCCTGCCGCCCATCTCAAGCGGCGAATGCGGGAGTCTCGACGGCAGCGAACCCGTCTGCTATGTGGGCAGCTACCTGGAGCCCGGCGCTTACTACCATTTCGACCCGCGCTCCAGAGAGCTGACGCCCACCGCGCTCCGCGTACCGCCGCCGGTTCCTCTCGATGACTTTGTGGTCGTGCGCCGTTTTGCAGTCTCCAAGGATGGCACTAAGGTTCCGCTGAACATCATCTATCGCAAGGGGATGGCGCTCGACGGCAGCCATCCCACGGTGCTCACCGGCTACGGCGGTTTCGACATCAGCATAACCCCCAATTACCTCGGACCGTATGCTCCTTTGCTCGATCGCGGCGTCGTGTTCGCCGAAGCCAACCTGCGCGGCGGCGGCGAATTTGGCGAGGACTGGCATACGCAGGGCAAACTGACGAAGAAGCAAAACGTCTTCGACGACTTCAACGCTTGCGCCGAATACTTGATCCACCACAAGTACACGGAGCCTTCCAAGCTCGCGATTATCGGCGGCAGCAACGGGGGCCTGCTGATGGGCGCCGTGTTGACGCAGCACCCCGAGCTTTATCGCGCGGTGGTCTCGATGGTGGGCATCTACGATATGTTGCGCGTGGAGCAGTCGCCCAATGGCGCTTTCAACACAACCGAATATGGGACCGTCAAAGAGGCCGAACAGTTCAAAGCGCTGTATGCCTACTCGCCGTATCATCATGTGAAAGATGGAACGCCGTACCCGGCGATTCTGCTGACCACGGGAGACAACGACGCGCGCGTGGATCCGATGCAGTCGCGCAAGATGGCGGCGCGCTTGCAGGCCTCCGGAACGAAGCAGCCGGTGCTGCTGCGAACCAGCAGCACGGCGGGACACGGGATCGGCTCGTCGATCGACGACGATCTGGCGCTGTGGACGGATGTGGACGCGTTTGTGATTTCGCAGCTTGGGGCGGGGACGCTGTAGGCTACCGAGCCGCGACCAGTCAAGGTTGGCAGGCGAAAGCGCCTGCTCCACCATCCCTAAGCACGGTGCAGCTTCATTGGCCCCGGCGTGATGAAGCTGTCAAACCACGCGAGCAGATCCGCATCCTGCATGTGGACCAGATGGTGAATGGCCATTTGGCCGAAGGTACTCCGCAGACCGAAGACGTGCCGCGCTCCTCGATGGTCCATCAGGTGCGGGTGTTGGGCCAGGGGCCGCAGCCGATCAAAAATCTCGCCGCGCGCGGCGCCGGCTCGAAGCGCGGCGGCCATCTGCTCAGCGGTCTCCCGCTGGACGGCCAACTCCGATGTCACGCTCTCGAATAGTCCCTTCTCATCCGGCCCGACGCACAACCCGTCATCGAAGATGGCACTGTCGAGGCGCAGTTCCACGTGCTGCAATTCCGGCTCGGGCGCGGAGCGCGGGCCGGCCCATGCGCCGGCCCATCCGATCGAGGCTCCGCCTCCGCAAGATGGAGGCGGCGGACCGATGACGTCGGAATTGTCGCCGTAGGCGCCGACGGGCGTGAGCAGCCGTTTGGATCCCGCCAAGATGAAACTGAAGCGGTCCGGCTGTACAGGGCGGCCCGCCAAGACATCCATCTGGGTGCTGGACCCGAGATTCAAATGCGACGCGCCGCGCGGGTGTCCGGCTACGTCTGTGATGTCCCAGATATGACCAAGCACGATTACCGCTTTTCCGCTTTCGTTGAGGAGCACCGCGGCGTGGTCCAACCGCGCATCCGGTACCGGCCCGGAGGCCCGGCTCTTGATATCCTCGACGATCGGCAGGAAGGAGGCATCCTCGGCTGTGATGAGCCGTAAGCCGAAGCCGGCGAGGTCATGGCAGATTATGGTGGGCATGTCTTCACGCCATGCCTAGTATCTTATCCAATGCAGCCGACTTTCTTCAGTTGGTCCGGCCGGCCGACTTTCGCCTGCGCGGCTGGGCTCTCGATTTTGCGGGAGTGTCGAGAGTGTCGAATTGTGTCGAACACGGGAAAAAACAGGAACCGCCGGGACTCATGGGCGCGCCGCCTTGGACTGCGGGAGTGTCGAAAGTGTCGAATTGTGATCGAACACGGGAAAAAAAGAACCGTTGGGTCTGATTTGCGCGCGGCCGACGCTCTGAGGGCGTCGAAAGTGTCGAATTGTGTCGAACGCGCGTAAAAACAGGAACCGCCGGGCTCATGGGCGCGCCGCCTTGGACTGCGGGAGTGTCGAAAGTGTCGAATTGTGTCGAACACGGGAAAAAACAGGAACCGCCGGGCTCATGGGCGCGCCGCCGACGCTCTGAGGGCGTCGAAAGTGTCGAATTGTGTCGAACACGCGAAAAAGGAACTGCCGGGCTCATGGGGCGCGCGCGCCGACATCCGTGTTTTTAATCGATTCCCATAGCAGCCATTTCCTTCTTGAGGAACTCCTCTTCCGGCGAGGCGACGGTTTCGGGAATACTCCAACCGGATCTGGCTAGCTGGGTGCGTTCGAGGATAGCGAGGGCCACCCTGAAGCGCACGAAAGGGGGTGTCGCGGGATTCTCCAGAAGGGAACGCACGGTGGAAAGGGCGAGCGAGCTCAGCTCGCGGAGCTCGTCGTACAAGGCGTTGGCGCTATCGGCGCGGGCTTCCCGGACGGCCTGGGCAAACTCCTCGTTGGAGTCAAACCAATTATAGATAGTCGAGCGATGCAGGGAGGTAGCGGCTGCAGCGGACGTGACAGTGCGGCCCTGAGCCAGCGCCAGGACAACTTGCGCCTGAACCGCGGTTAAAGTCGATGGGAGTTTCAAAGTAGGTGTCGCCATAAGTCGATTACACGCTAGCATGGCGGGCCAAGCGTCCGGGCGTCATTGGGCGGACTTTGGTTTTTGTTTCAGCAGGATAGCCGGGTTCGAACTTGTGTGACTCACGCCCCGCGTCATCAGGGTTGGCAGACGAAAGCCCTGCCCCACTACTAAAGCCGATGCTCCAGGGCCAGCAGCTTCCGCTTGCGCGCGGCGCCCCAGCGATATCCGCCGCTCAAGCCATCGCCGCGCACCACGCGATGGCATGGGATCACCACCGCCACCGGGTTCGACGAGCATGCCCGCGCCACCGCGCGTGCGGCGCGCGGCTGCTTCAGGGCCTTGGCGATCTCGCCGTAGGATCGTGTGCTGCCATAGGGAATCGTTTGCAGATACTCCCATACGCGCCGCTGAAAAGCGGTGGCCTGTATATCGAGGGGGACGTCGAGCTTCTGTAATCGCCCGCCGAGATGCTCGCGCAGGCGGCCGGCCCAGGGGGCCAGAAACGCCGGATCGCGTTCGAGGTTCGCTGCGGGAAATTCGGCGCGCACGGATTCCTCGAGTTTTCGTTCCGAATCGCCAAGCTGGATGGCGCAGATGCCCTTGCCGGTGGCCCCCACCAGCAGCTTGCCCGCAGGAGTCTCCAACACGTCGTAACGGATCGCCAGACCTGCACCGCCCCGCCGGTAAGCCGTGGGAGTCATGCCGAGCTGCGCGGCCGCGCGTTCGTAGAGCCGGCTGCTCGACCCATAACCCGCATCGTAGAGCGCCGTAGTCACAGGGCGCCCGGCGCGCAATCCGTCTTTGAACGCGGCCAGGCGGCAGAAATCGGCGTAAGCGCGCGGCGTGATTCCGGTGGCTGCTTTGAATGTCCGCTGCAAATGAAACGGGCTAAGCCCCAGTTGCCGGCTGAGTCCATCCAGCGTCACGGCTTCATCCAGATGCTCTTCCAGATGGCGGCAGATGTTCTCCACCAGCTCCGCATGCGCATCCCGCGTGCGCGCGCGATCCGGCTTGCAGCGTTTGCAGGGACGAAAACCCGCGCGCTCCGCCGCATCCCGCCGGGGGAAAAAGATCACGTTTTCGCGGCGCGGCCGGCGAGCCGGACACGACGGGCGGCAATACACGCCGGTGGTGACCACGGCGAAGTAAAACACGCCATCCATGTGGGTATCGCGGGTTTCCAGCGCTTCCCAGAAATTCGCCTCCCAGTACGCCTGTTCATCGTTCGTAGCCATTGCCATACTGCCGTCAATCATGGTTGCCATACTTTGAGCCTACGCGCAACGCTAGTCTGCCGCTATCCGTTCCTTGCGGGCAAAGTAAGATTTCAGCGCGCGTCATGGTAGATGATCCCGAGAGTGTAGCGCGTGCCCGACAGAAGCGGGCTCACGCCGTGCTTGATATTGGCGCGGTAGAATCCGCGCGAGCCTTTCACCGGCCGATAGCGCGTGGTGAAGATCACCGCGTCGCCGCGCCGCGCATGGATCGCGTGACCGGCGGATTGCGCGCGGGGCCGGTGCTCGACGAGCAGGAAATCGCCGCCGGTGTAATCGGCTTCCGGCTCGCTCAGCATGGCGACGAGTTGCAGCGGGAACGCCACGTCGCCGTAGAGGTCCTGATGCAGGCAGTTGTAGCCGCCGGCTTCGTAATGCAGAAGCAGCGGGGTCGCCTTGCATTGACCGGCGGCGTGGCACTCGGCGGTGAACTGCGCGAGTTCGGGCGGAAAGCGCGTTTCGTCGCCCAACGCCTCCATCCAGCGATTGGCGATGGCGGCCAGGGGTGGATAAGTGTGCTCGCGCAGGCCGCTTACGATCTCCGGCAGCGGGTAATCGAAGTATTGATAGTCGCCTATGCCGAAGCGGTGGCGGGCCATCTCGATGCGGCTGCGAAATAGCTCGGGCCGGGGATATAGGGCGATGAGACCGGCGCATTCGGCCGCTGTCAGCACGGACGGCAGCTTGGCGTATCCCACGCGCCAAAGCGATTCTTCGATTTCGTTCCAGGCAAGATGGTTGAGCTTCACCCCACACAGGATAGCGCGCGGGTTTGGTGGGGGGGCTATCCGGGGATTGCTGGCAAATTGGCGGTCAGCACCGGTGAGTTCTTAAGGAGACCTGCTGATTCCGAATCAGCCGCTCTACCAACTGAGCTAGGGTGGCCCGTGCTCTTGATTTTAACAACTTGCGGCGGAACTGCAATCGCGAGTTGGTCAGCCGCTCAAGAACCTAATTCTGTATCTAAATATAATAAACGGCGGCACTTCCGAGCGTTTCGAGTTCTCGAAGGTTTTGAACCCAAATCCAAACAGCAGCTCCAGGTGGCGGTTTGGCGTCTCCCACGAGGAAGGAGGAAGTACCTCGCTTTCGCAAACGGCGTTGTTTGTGACACAATCTACTCAGGTGGCCCAAAAGGCCATCGTAAGTTTATCCGCTACGCTCGTAGGCGAGCACTATACAGGCCCACGGGGCTCCGCCCTCTGGGCCTTTCTAATTATGGCCACAAAAATCTGCGTCATGCTTGATGGTGGCTACGTCCGCGCACTCTGCAAGCAGTCCAACAAGCCGCCAAAGGATCCGCAGTACATCGAAAAAATCGCCCATGCTTGCTGCGCACAGGGCGAGGTAATTCACCGGATCATGTTCTATGATTCAGGCGGGTTTTCGGGCACTGCTAAGCAGCCGGTTTCCGGCCAAACCAAGCAGTTCACGGCAAACGATAGATGGCTGCACGAGCTGTCCTATAAAGATTTGTTCTCGATCCGCCTGGGTGTGCTGAAATTTCGCGGGTTCGTTCTCAATCCGGCGAGGATTCCGTACACTCCCGAACAGCCGCTCACGGATGCGGACTTCTATCCGGACTTTGAGCAGAAGGGCGTCGACATGCGCATCGGCATCGACATCGCGAATCTCGCGGCGAATCGATCCGTTGAGGTGATTGCCTTGGCGACGAACGACACGGATTGCATTCCGGCGATGAAGCATGCTCGGCGCTCGGGGCTGCAGATCGCGCTGATTTGTTTTCCCGGCTTCAGGCCGGCGCCGGAACTCTTGGCTCACACTGATTTTCGCCGGGGCATTGCGTGGCCGGTGTAAGCGATTACCCTCGGTGCGCCACCCGGTCCGGCCTGCCCCACCAAGTCAAACAACCCGCTTTCCGGGTGGCCGGCGATAGGGTCAGCGAACCGCCGCCTGATAAACTTAGTCTGTGCGGATCCCTTTGCCGACTGCTGCCAGTAGCTTTCGGCTGACGATCCTTGTGCTCATCTTACTGGCGACCTTCGGCTCCACAGGAGGGGCGGCCCATGGACAGCAAAAACCGGGGCCGTTACCAACTTTTGAAGAGCTCTTGAAGAAGATTGCCTCCGCGCCCGCAGCTATCCGGGGGAGGATTTCAGCGACCTCGAATTTCGACTCTTCGAACAGGCGGACAAGGCCGTAGTTCAAGCGCTCAATGAGCAATCCAACACTTCGTCAGGCGCCGCGATAGGAGGGAGCGCGCCCTCCGGCTCGAACCCCGCGGGAGGCGGTCCGCGAGGGCGAGCCACCGAGGCGCTTGACAAGTTGGAGCGCCTAAGCGCGGACGTCAACCGGAGCTGGCCGGGAGAGAAGCGTTTTCACACTCAGGTACTTGAGGTTTCGCCTGGGCTGTTAGTGAAGATGACTTATCGCAATCGGGCGACATTCACTTTTTTCGCTACCCCTCAACGCGACCCGTACAACAAACCCACCAATCTGTGGCAGGCGATCTACGCTGTAGAGGACCATCGGTTTAAGCCCGCTGGAGGGTACGACTGGCTGGATTTGTTCCCTCTTGAACGGGGTCCAGCCAGGAGAGCCCGCTTTCTTGCCAGGTTTGGCTATGCCGGATGCGGCAGTGGTGTAGGCGTTGCCTACTACGCCTATGAGTGGAGCCCGCAAGACACGGGGGATCTCAACGAGTTTATCAAGCTTGAAGGCGCCGTTAGCCGGGAGGATCCGGCCGGAAAGGGCAAGCCGCCGAACCGGGATCGTCTGTATTCGTTCACGCCGGTTGGGGACCTTCGAACCCAGGGTTCAACCATTACTTTGCCGTATTGCTGGCACTCCGCCATCGACACGTGGAATAATCCGAGCCTGTGCGCGGTTGATTCCTACGACGTATCGAGTGACCGTGCCCGGTTTGTAAGTAGTGTCTTCAACCGGCCCGATTTGTTGCCAGTCGCTAAAGCCATCCACTACGCTCAGGCGCATGACTACGCGGCCGTGGGCGCCTATTGCGGATCGTCTGACGTGGCGCGGCAGATGATCAGAGATATTCCGCCCTTCGTGTTCGCTGAAGAAGGCCTCGACATCAAGCAGATCGCTCCATCGAAAGAGCGAGTCGAAATTGGCGGCCGACAGACTTTGCAGTTCGAGGTGGAGAAACGCGCGGATACCTGGCTGGTGACCTCATTCCGCATTGACTAGAGTGCCAAGAGAGCGCCGGTTGTGACGGCTACGCCGACTCCGGGGCTTGACGGACATAGTCCCTAGACGCAGACTGAACCACCGCTGCCGAATGGGCTCGGTTGGCAGGCGAAAGCGCCTGCCCCACCGCGGCGAACCAACAGCTTGAGACCCTTAGTGGAGAAGCATTCAGCCTGCTGGGACTTCTCCACGGGCTGGGCGACGCCGTCATGGCAGCCGCTCCTATTCTGGCGAGGCTTAGGCGATCGCCTTTGTTTTTCCGGGGACCCTCATCATTTGGTGGCGGGCCCCAGTTAGGTTCCCCGACGAGCTGTGGTCAGTTCGTTTGGCGGATCGCCAAGGCAAGGCGCCTGCGATCGGAGATAATGTAGTTTAGGGAACCTAAAAAGGAACATCTGGCAATGACGGAAGGCAACAAGGAAAAGGCTACAGCGGTTGCGGTCGCTGGTGTGGGAGCCGGTGTGGGCGGCGCTGGCGGGGCAACCGTAGGCGTCCTGGAACTCGCCGCTCAAGGTGTCGCGACCGCAATGTCGGCAACCGTGGTCATCGGATTGGGAGCGGCTGCTGGTGCGGGAATCGCTTATGGGATTTATCTTTTGTTCAAGAAACGCAAATCCTGAATGGCGGGGTTGGAGGTTCTGACTATGGTAGTCGCAATGCTATTCTGGCTGCTCATCCTGGCCGGCGGCGTGTTCTGGATCTGGATGATTATAGATTGCGCCACCAAGGAGCCGAGCGCCGGAAACGACAAGCTTGTTTGGATTATTATCGTCGTGTTCACCCACATCGTCGGCGCATCGATCTATTACTTCGTGCGGTATCGGCCAAGGCATCTCGCAGAGTGGGAGAGAGGCTCGGTTGTTCCGTAGCCGAACAGGTTGGTAGCGGCGCCTTGGCAGGCTAAAGCGCCTGCCCCACGTTGGGGCGTTCGGCCCGATCGCTGCCAACTTGCCTTGTTACAATAGTCTGCTGTCCGGAACCAAAACCAAAATCCTGATACGCGCGACCAACTGGCTGGGCGACGCCGTCATGTCGCTGCCGGCCATCCGCGCGGTCCGCGAGTCCTTCCCGGGAGCCCATTTGACCGTGCTGGCGCGACCTTCGGTGGCCGATCTCTATGCCCGCGAACGCGCCGTCGATCACGTATTGCCTTATGCCGGCGACCGGCGGCGGGCGGCCAACGAGCTTCGCGGCGAAGGTTTCGATTCGGCGATTCTGTTTCCCAATTCCTTCGATGCCGCGCTGCTGCTGTGGATGGCGCGCATTCCGCGACGTATAGGCTACAACCGCGATGGCCGGCGCTGGCTGCTCACCGATGCGATAACGGCGCCCGAGCCCGGCGAGACTCCGCGGCATGAGCGCTTCTACTATTTAGAACTGCTCCGCCGGGCGGGGATCATACACGAATACCCACCGTGCTCGGAGATCCGGCTGGATGGGCGCGAGCAGGCGCGCGAAGCCGGCCTCGCGGCCTTGCGCGATGCGGGCGTTCCGCTGCCGGCGATCGGCGTCAGTCCAGGCGCCGCGTATGGCGATGCCAAGCGATGGCTTCCCGAGCGCTTCGCCGAGACTGCGGCTAGCCTGGCGCGCACGCACTCGGCTGCCGTGGCGCTGTTCGGGTCGGCGGCGGAACGTCCGCTGTGTGAAACCATCGCCGCGGCGATCCGCGCGACAGGCGCGGTAGTCCACAGTTTTGCGGGCGAGACTACGCTGCGGCAATTCATCGACCTGGCGGCGGCGTGCCGGCTGTACCTGACCAACGATTCCGGCGGCATGCATGTGGCGTCGGCGCTGGGAGTCCCCACAGTGGCCATGTTCGGCGCCACAGACGATACCACTACGGGACCGACGGGGGCTTGGGCGCGCGTCATCCGCGAGCAGGTCGAGTGCAGCCCGTGCCTGCTGCGCGCTTGCCCGATCGACCATCGCTGCATGACGCGTGTCACTGCCGAGCGCGTGGCTACCGTAGCGCTACGGCTCTGGGAGGAGACCGCAAGCTAGTCAAGAGCGCGACCGGGGGCGCGCGCGGACGAGGGCGTCCGGCCCACGTTTGGCTCAGCCGGACGCTGTATAGAGTTAGGAGGGATAGGACACTGGTGGATACGCGAACCAAAATCATCACACTGGAGGATGCCGCGGCTCTGGTCCACGGCGGCCGCCCGGCGGTCCTGGTAACCGGCCACTTCGACGTGCTGCTGGCCGCGCATGTGCACGAAGTGGGCCGCGTGCGCGCCGGTCTGCCGGACGCGGTGCTCCTGGTGGCTCTGACGACACCGGAACAGCCAGTGCTCGACGCACGCGCGCGCGCCGAAATGGTGGCTGCACTGGAAGTGGTAGACTACGTGGTGAGTTTGGACGACCAGCAGATGCAGGCCCTGTTGGCGGCTTTTCCGGCGGATCGCATCGTGCGGCTGGAGGCCGCTCACGAACCGCGCAGGCGCGAGTTGATTCAACATGTACACCGGCGGCAATCCGGGTAGCGGCAGCCACATCCTGGCGATCCGCCTGGGCGCCATGGGGGACATTATCCATGCCCTGCCCGCGGTGGCTTCCCTAAAGCACAGCTTTCCGGGATCGCATTTGACCTGGGTGGTCGAGCCGCGCTGGTCGTCATTGCTGGAAGCGAATCCGTTCGTGGATCGCGTGCTGCTGCTGGAGCGTGCGAGCGGCGCCGGCCTGGCGCGCGCCTGGCGCGAGTTGCGCGCGGAGAGATTCGACTTCGCGGTGGACTTCCAGGGCCTCATCAAATCGGCGCTGGTCGCGTGCGTGGCGCGCACCGAACGGATCTACGGATTGCATCCATCGCAGGCGCGGGAGCCGCTGGCCGCGCTGTTCTACTCCGATAAAGTGCAAGCGCGGGCCGGTCACCGGGTGGATCGCAATCTGGACCTGGCGGCGGGCGCGGGCGCATCCACTGTTCTGCATTCATTTCACATTCCTCAGGGAAGGCCTGAGGGATCGCTGCCCGAGGGAGCATTTGTTCTGGCTTGTCCGCTGAGCGGTTGGCCGGCCAAGCAGTGGCCCCTGGAATCGTACGGTCGTTTGGCGGCGCATCTGCGGGATGCGGGAATCCCGCTGGTGTTGAACGGCCCGCCCGCCGCGCGGGAGGCTCTGGCCGGTGTGGCCGATGCGCTCCTGCATTTCTCGTCGATCGAGGGCCTCATCGACGCGACCCGGCGCGCGGCGGCCGTGGTGGGTGTAGACAGCGGACCTTTGCATCTGGCGGCGGCGCTCGGCAAGCCTGGTGTGGCGATCTACGGACCGACCGATCCCGCCCAGACCGGCCCGTACGGCGGCAGTTTCACGGTGCTCCGCAGCCCCGGTGCCGTGACGTCGTATAAGCGGCGGCAGGAGATCGATCCCGCTATGCGCGAAATCTCGCCCGATGCGGTCTTCGAGGCATTGCGGCCGCACTTGGCGCGGCGGCCCGATACGGCGGATTGTCTGGCTTGATACCGCCGCGCTTTCCCAAGCCTTACGCTGACTTCGTGGCGCGGTTGCGGGTGCCGTGCGGCTTCGCGCTGGTGGCGGCGTTTGCGTGGTTTTCGCATCCGGCGGCGCGGTCGCTGGCCGTCGGCCTGCCGGTATCGTTGATCGGGTTGGCGCTGCGGGCGTGGGCCGCCGGGCATCTCGCGAAGAACCAGGCTCTAGCGACTAGCGGTCCTTACGCGTATACGCGGAATCCACTGTATCTCGGAACATTGCTGGTGGCCGCCGGGTTGGTGATCGCGTCGCGGAGCGTGGGGTTGGGGCTGCTTTTTTTGGCGGTGTTTGTCCTGATTTATCTACCGGTGATTCAGTTGGAGGAGCAGCACCTGCGCAGTTTGTTTCCGGATTATGCGGCGTATGCGGCATGTGTTCCCGCGCTATGGCCGTGGCGGCACAGTGACCGGCGAACTGAAGTTCGCCCCGGCGCGCTGAAGCGTGCGGCACGGGCGTTCCAATGGTCGCTTTATGTCAAGAACGGGGAGTATCAGGCGGCTCTGGGGTTTCTGGCCGGCGCTCTGTTTTTGCTATGGAAGGTGAGCTGACTCGGCAACATTGGCAGGCGAAAGCGCCTGCCCCACCACTGCCGATCAGAGCTCCCGGAGGGCGATTATCCTCTACGTTTTCACCTGATCTGCACCAGCCGGTCCGCGCCGGCCTCCGGCATTTCGGCCGTGGACCGTGTCTGCGGGGCGCGCCAGAAGTCGATATACGAAATCTGGTGTACGCAGGCTACCGTGCAACGCGGCGCGCAGGATTTTTCGGTCAGGAACTCCCTCCGTATGTCGGCCACGGTGTACTCGGCCAGCGGTTTGGCCGGATATCCGCGCTGCTGCGAACAGTAATGCACGAGCCCGTTTTCGCAGATGTATAAATAGCGCGAGCCGGCGCGGCAACGCCAGTGGTTTTCTTTGCCGTGGGCGATGTTGTCCTGGAAGTAGTTGATCTGCGCGTAGCTGCTCTTTTCCATGCGGCGCATCTCCGCATAGACTTCGCGCTCGGCGGGGGCCAGCGGCTGCAACTGCCCCGTGCCGTCGTGAATGATCCCGACCGTCGAGGTGAAGCCCAGCTCGACGGCGCGCTTGCCGACCACCAGCGCATCTTGCGGATTCCGTATGCCGCCGCCGACAACAGAATTGATGTTCACGTGAAAATCGGCGTGCGCGGCCAGAAGCTGCAGCTTCTTATCCAGCACCTTGAGGCTTTTCTTGGACACGTCGTCGGGCATCACGTTGTCGATGCTGATCTGCAGGTGCTCGAGGCCTGCGCGGTTCAGCCGCTGTATGCGTTCGGCGGTGAGCAGGTATCCGTTGGTGATCATGCCCGCGATCATACGGTGATGGCGAATGCGGGCGAGGATGAGATCCAGGTCCGGATGGAGCAGCGGTTCTCCACCGCTGATGGTGATGATGGTGGTGCCCAGTTCCGCGAGACGATCGAGGCGCTGGTAAATGGTTTCGAGGGGGACCGGTTTGGAATGATCGTCGTATTCGTTGCAATAGGCGCAGGCCAGATTGCAGCGCCGCATGGGGATGATATGCGCCAGCACAGGGTGGTCCGTGGAGATCAGACCTTTGTAGATCATGCGCAACTCACGGGCCCGCCGGTGAGCCGCCTTCCAGGCCCTGCGCAACGATTTTGCCGCGTCCGCCATACTGGGAAGATCCCATTAAACCATACAAACGGGAGGGGTTCTCAGTTTTGGGCTGCGATTGGCCGCTTTTGCGGCCCCAACGGCGATTTCAGGGCAGCCAAAGGCAGGAGGGGCGGCTTATGAGGTCATAATGCGGCGAGCTGAAGTTCGCCGCGGCACGCTCCCCAGAGAACCAATTTGGAAGGCGGGACTGAAGTTCCGCCGCAAGTTGAAGCTCGCGCCACGTCCCGGCTCCGCCGGGAGGCGCGAAAGCGATCATGTGGGGCGGAGTTACGTGTGGATTCCGGCGCCTCATTTTTTAAGAACCGGCACCGGCTCGGGCGGCTCGAAGTCGACGGATAGCGGCGGGCCGGGGCGACCTTCGGGATCGAGTGCCGGAAACAGCATGGTGAAGGTAGTCCCGCGGCCGGGCTGGCTTTCCACCCAGATGGCGCCCGCGCTTTGCTTGATAATGCCATAAACGGTTGCGAGGCCAAGCCCGGCGCCGTGGCCGGCTTCTTTGGTGGTGAAGAACGGTTCGAACACCCGCGCTTGTTCGTCCGGCGACATACCCTTGCCGGTGTCGCTCACTGAGAGCGCCACGTAGTTCCCCGAACTCACTCCGCGGCGCACGGCGAGCGGCTGGTCCACCGGACAACGGGACGTGGAAATCGCCAGGCGGCCTCCGCGGGGCATGGCATCCCGCGCGTTTACCGCCAAGTTCCGCAGCACCTGTTTAAGCTGGAGGGGGTCGGCGCGGAGCATACCGGCTTGCGCATCGAGAGACAGCACCAATTCCGGGACCTCGCCGATCAAGCGGCGCAGCATGGGCTCCGACTCGCGCACGAAGTCGTTCAGGAGGATCGGCCGCGGTGCGTGAAGGTGGCGGCGGCTGAACGTCAGCAACTGCTGGGTGAGTTCCCCGGCGCGCATCACCGCGTGCAGGATCCGGTGCATGGTTTCGCGCAAGGGGCTGCCGGGAGCCAGCGTATCGGCGGCCACCTGCGCTTCGCCGCCGATGACAGTCAGGAGGTTGTTGAAGTCATGCGCCAGTCCACCCGCCACGCGGCCTATACTCTCGAGTTTCTCAAGCTGGCGGAGATCTTCGAGCAGCCGGCGGCGCTCGGTATCGTCCAAGGTGACGCCGATCAAACGCTGGGGAAGGCTACTGTCGCCGAAGAAGACGCGGCCGCACGAGGCCAGCCAGCGTTCTTTACCATCGGCGACTCCCACGGTGCGATACTCGGCCGCGTACTGGCCGCCGCTCTCCGGTTTCAAGACCTGCTGTATGAGGCGGTCGACCCGCTCGCGGTCGTTGGGGTGCAGCGACAGCAGGAAGGTATCGTAGTCGGCCGTGGCGTCGGCTGCCAGCCCCAATTGCCGTTTGGCGCATTCGGATAGAACCAGCTTGCCCGCCGCCGGGTAGAAATCGAATGCGCCCAGTTGCGCCGCCGTGACGGCCAGCGCCAACCGCTCTTCATTCTCCCTTAACGCGCGCAGGGCTTCCTGGCGCTCGCGGCGCGTCTTGGCTTCTTTCAACTCCCGCTCTACCGCGGGCGCGAGGCGCGCCAGGTTTTCCTTGAGCAGATAGTCGTGAGCGCCGGATTTCATCATGGTCACGGCTGCCTCGTGGCCGATAGTACCGGAGACCACGATGAACGGGATATCGCGGCCGGTCTCCTGGAGCATCCGCAGCGCGGCGGGCGCATCGAGGTCGGGTAACTGGTGGTCCGCAATAACCACATCCCAATCTTGCTCCGCCAGGGCCTGGCGCATGCCCTCGGCGCTTTCCACGCGCGTGGCGTAGAGCATATAGCCGGCCTTTTCCAACAGACGGGCGATCAAGGCGGCATCGCTTGCGGAATCCTCAACCTGCAGGACCCTCAGCACCACACGCGCCGGCGCAGGTACGCCCTTGGGGGCGCGCGAGGAGCCGCGCTGCCACTCGGCGCGTCGCGCCCTGGCCGTGGCTTTCACGATTTCCACGTCATCCGCGGTTACGTGCAAGTCCCGGCAGATTTGCTCGACCGATTGCTGACGGGCGTAGAAGCGCGTCAGAATCTCCCGATCGCGCGGCAACGCGGTACCCAGGATGGCTTTGGCAAGCTGCTGGTCCGGACTTTGGACCGGGGCCCGAACCTCGGAGACGGGGCCGGCAGGCTGCGTCCCGGCCGGCGAACTCAGCATGTCCCGTATACGCTCCCGAACGACGGTGCGCACCAATCGCGGCAGGCGCCCGGGCTCGCGCACGGTGCCCGCCCGAATGATTTCGGTAATCATCGTCAATAAAGGACGGACCTCGCCGTCGGCGCGCGGCGCTCCGATGGCGCGGCGAAGCAACAGCCGGACGCCACCGGCAAACAGGCGGTACAGCTCCTCTTCCGCATCGGCCTCGCCTGCCCTGACGCGCCTGACGAGGTCCGCATAACGATTCGCCTCTAACTCCTCAGGCGAGGAATCCCTTTCCTTTTCCATCGACAGTAGCTCCTCTCTGGCGTCACAAACTTATTTCAGGGTGGCCAGGATATCCCTAATAAGGTATTAATTCCTTCGTGTCTAATGTGTATCATAACCGATATTCCAAAATTAATACGACCAAAATTAGAATAATCGTGAAATCCGACGGAGCCCACGTTAGCCATTCGGGGGAGATGGCGATGCCCCACCAGGTTGGGTCGCGAACGCGTGAGATGAAGCTGCCCTGAAATCTACTCATTAGCATAAAACCTATGTTTCGAACTCATATAACCCATCATGACCTAGAGCGGTATTACTTAGGGATGATAAAGTCGGAGGATGAGTTGGCGCGCTTTGAGGAACACCTGCTGGCGTGCCCCGAATGTGTCGCGCGAGCGGAGCAGGCTGAGGAGTACGTGGATCTTTTGCGGGCTACCCTGCTACAGACCGAGGAATCGCATTACCTGCTCGCGGGCGAATAGCGATGGCGGGCGGAACTTGCCCGCTGCATGAAGTACGCGGCTTGGCACGGCCCGCTGGGCTCGCTACGGCTTTTTCCGCATTTCGCGATGCGTATTTGCATATTTACGCAAAAACAAAATTGTTAATTCTTGCTGTTTGTAAGGCTATCACCCCCTAAATAATTACACGGCGGCCCAAACCGTGCTTTCATTTGAGAGCCGCGGTATCGCCGGGACACCATTTCCTTGTGCCCCGACAAGGTCCAACCGTGGTGGCCGAGCGCTCCACGGTCTTGCGTTATTCGGCCGCCGTATTAGCGGTAGCCGTGGCGGCCGGCATGCGACTGGCGCTGGATGCGGTGCTTGTGCAGCGGACGCCCTTTTTGACTTTCACGCTGGCCATCGTGGTGGCGGCTTATTTCGGGGGGCGCGGACCGGGCTTGGCCGCCTCGGCCTTAAGCCTACTAACGGTGCTGTACCTGTTCCTGGAGCCGCGTTACAGCTTCGCCATCGCGCACGCAACGGACACTATCGTACTGGCGCTGTTCGCCGTTTCGGGCCTTAGCATCACCTTGCTCATAGGCAGTCTGCGCGACTCGCTCGCCAACGTTGCGGAGAGGAACGAGACTAACAGGGCGTTGCTCGAATCGTCCGCGCAGGCTATTGTCGGGGTGGATGACAATCGCCGCATCGCCGTCGTGAATGTCATGGCCGAACGCATGTTCGGCTATACGCGGAAGGAATTGCTGGGCCAGCCGCTGGAGATACTCGTTCCGGAGCGCCTGCGCGAACGGCACCGGGCGCACCACGCATCCTATATTGCGGCGCGCCAGCCCGGAGCTATGGGCCCGGGCAGGAGCCTGTCCGCCCGGCGCAAGGATGGAACTGAGTTTCCGGTCGAGATCACGCTCAACACCGTGCAAACCCGGCGTGGACTGCTGTCCGTCAGTTTTGTAACCGATATCAGCGAAAGCCGGCGGAATGAGGAAGCGCTGCAACGCACGTCGGAACTGCGGCAATTGGCGCTGGACGCGGCGGGATTAGGAGCTTGGGATTACCGCTTCGATACCGGCGAGGTGTTTTGGGACCAACACTGCCGCGACATGTTTGGCATTGCGGCGGGGCCGCCCACCGCATACGACGAGGCCATCGCGCGGATTCATCCCGCGGACCGCCAAGCTATCGAGGATGCCCTGAAACGGGCCCTGGCGGGCGCCGATGGCGGAGCATATCATCGCGACTTCCGTGTGGTTTGGCCGGACGGCTCGGTCCACTGGATCACCTCGCACGGGCGTGTGTACTTCGAAGGAGAAGGGGACAATCGGCAGGTCTCGCGTTTCATCGGCGTCAATCTCGATATCACCGAGCGCAAGCGCATCGAAGAGGTGCTGCGGGAGAGCGAGGAACGCTGGCGCCTGGCCATCGAGAGCACCGGATTGGGTACTTTCGATTTCGATCCGCAAACGGGTAACGCGACCTGGTCCGGCTTTGCCAAGCAGCAGTTCGGGCTGCCGCCGGACGCCGCGGTCGACTATGAGACCTTCCTGCGCGGGGTGCATCCGGAAGATCGGGAACGCGTGAAACTGACGGTTGAGAGCTCCTTGCAGCCCGGCAGCGGTGGCCAATATGCGCTCGAATATCGCACCATTGGTGTGGTGGATGCAAAGGAGCGCTGGGTATCGGCCTGGGGCCAAACGCTCTTCGACAGGCAGCAGCGCGCCATTCGGCTGCTGGGCGTCACCCGGGATATCACGGACAGCAAGCTGGCCCGCGAAAAGCTGGAGAGGAGCGAGGAGCGCTTCCGCAACCTTTTCGACTCGATGGACGAGGGCTTCGCCTCCTGCGAAATGATCTACGACGAAGCGGGCCAGCCAGCCGACTTCCGCTATTTGTTGGTAAATCCCGCCTTCACGAGGCTGACCGGACTGCCCGCCGAAGGGGTGGTGGGGCGAAGGGTCCGGGAAGTCTTTCCGGAGATAGAGCCGGCCTGGCTGGAGGCCTATGGCCGCGTGGTGCGAACAGGCCGCGGCGAACGCATCTACAATCGGCTATCGGCGCTGGGCAAATACCTCGAGGCGTCCGCCTGGTGTTCCGGCCCCGGACGGTTCGCCGTCGTCTGCACCGACGTGACCGGACGCACCCAGGCCGAAGAGGCTCTGTGCCGGCAGGCCGCGCTGATTGATCTCTCTCATGACGCCATTATTATGGCAGATGCCGAACGTGTGATCCGGACCTGGAACGCCGGCGCGGCCGAGATGTACGGCTTCACGGAAGCCGAAGCCGTGGGCCAAGTGCTGCATGAGCTTCTGCAGACCAGCGCGCCATATTCTGTCGGCCACATAGATCGCGCTCTGAAGCAGGACGGGCGGTGGGATGGAGAACTCGCGCATATCTCCAAGGACGGACGACCGCTGGTTGTCGAAAGCCGCCAGGTGCTGGTGTCGAAGGGCGATTCGTCGGCCATCCTGGAAATCAACCGCGACATCACCGAGCGCCGGCGCGCGGAAGACCAGCTCCGCCAGCTTAATGCCGAGTTGGAGCAGCGCATACACGAGCGTACTGTCGAACTGGAAGCCACCAATAAGGAACTGGAATCTTTCGCCTACTCGGTGTCGCACGACTTGCGCTCACCGCTGCGCGGCATCGACGGCTGGAGCCAGGCACTGCTCGAAGACTACGCCGACCGGCTGGACGGCGACGGACGCGAATACCTGGACAAGGTCCGAGCTGAGGCGCAGCGCATGGGAGTGTTGATCAACGACCTTTTGCAGCTCTCGCGGGTGACCCGCGACCCCATGGAACGGGATGATCTGGACCTCACATCGATGGCGCGGTCCCTGGCCGAGCGCTTGCGGGAGTCGGAGCCCGGCCGGCCGCTGGCCTTCACGATCGAACCCGGACTGGCCGCAAAGGGTGACTTCCGGCTGTTGGAAATCGTTCTGACGAATCTTTTGGGAAACGCCGTTAAGTATACGGGCCCGCGGGCCGAAGCGCGCATCGAGTTCGGGCAAACTGCCGGCGAAGACGGCCCCGTGTTTTTCGTGCGGGACAACGGCGTGGGTTTCAATATGACCTATGTCCACAAGCTCTTTGGCGCATTCCAGCGCCTGCATAAGCTGTCCGAGTTTCCTGGAACGGGCATTGGCCTAGCCACCGTCCAGCGCATCATCCATCGGCACGGAGGCAGGGTATGGGCCGAAGGCCAGCCAGACCACGGCGCTACATTCTATTTCACTCTCTCGCGGGGTTCAAATGGACGCTGACAAAACGATCCTCCTGGTCGAAGACAATCCCAGCGACGTTCTTCTCACGAAGCGCGCGCTGAAGAAGGCCGGCATCGCCAACAGTATCGTAGTAGCCGACGACGGCGAGGTGGCGCTGGATTACCTGTTCGGCACGGGCGCATACGCGGGCCACGACATGTCCCAACTGCCGGTCTTGACCCTGCTGGATCTCAATCTGCCCAAGGTGGCCGGCTTGGACGTGCTGCGGCGCATTCGCCAGGACGCACGCACGCGGCGGTTGCCCGTGATCATTCTCACGACATCCGACGAGCCGCGGGACGTCGGCGCGGGTTACGATCTGGGCGTGAACAGCTACGTCACCAAGCCAGTGGATTTCAATCAGTTCGCGCATGCCGTCGAGCAGCTTGGCTTGTACTGGCTGCTCTTGAATGAGCCACCCCCGAGAGAATGAGGATTGTGTGCGACGTGAATATGTATTCAGTGCGGCCCTTGAACGCGACTCCCAGTAATCCTCGAACTTGCGGCTGAGGCAGGTGCAACGCAGGGCGACGACGCGTTGGCGCCGCGAACGGCCGGTCTAGCTAGAGGCTTGTTGAAAGACGCGCCGAGCTACCGCTCCCTCACGGTCGCGGCTCTGTAGGTTGTTGCGAAATCGAGGCTCCGCTTCAGAGCCGCGCGCACCAGCAAGCCGAGAGACCTTTGGCGCGGATCGCGCTACTGGATCGCCAACGTTACCTGGTTAGAAGGTTGCCCGTCGACTGTGAGTTGCAGGACGATCGTACCTGGAGCCAAGGAAGCCAGCGCACTTGGCAATTGGAGATTCACCTGGTCGAGGCCCGCATAAGTGCCCTGCTGCCCCGCATACGTGACAGGCGCGCTAAATTCCCAGTTGATAGTGGCGGATACCGCGCTCAGACTGGAAAGATTCCGAATCCCGGTTCCATAGAGGCTCACGTATACACTGTCGGTTGGCGCGCCAAGGTCGATTGGGATGGCCGTGATGCCGCCGTTCTGATTGGCTTGATAGATCGATTCGAAAGTCCGATCCCCGTTCTGGCTTACGCGCAGTACATTTGCCGCAGCCAGATTGTCCGGGTTTACAGTGAACAGGGCCGGGGCCACCGGTATGACCTGGATCTGGCCAGTTGCTGCCAGTTGGCCGCTGGCGCTGATGCCGACGGTTGCCAAGCCTGGCGCCGTATCGGCCGGGATGAGATAGTTCACCTGGCCTGGTGAGACGTAATCAAGCTGCGCCGAGCGAGATGTCCCCGCGGAGTCAGTCACCGAGACCGTGGTACCGCCGAGCAAAACCGGCGGGGTACCGGTTGCAGTAGCGGGTTCAGCCGCGAGGTTGGAGCCGAAAGCGGTCGCTATGCTGCCGGGCGCGAGCGGACCTAACCCAAAGCCCGCTGCGGACACATTCGCGACAGTCAGCGACGGCCAGACGGCGCGCGGCAGGACGACGGTGTTCCCGTTGGTTTCACCTGAGCCGGGCGTAACAAAAATATTGGAGCCGGCAAAGCCCATCACCCCGCTGCCCGTGAAATCGGCGAGCGCCAGGCTGCTGCCAATACTTCCGGAACCGCCAAATGGGAAACCAGTTTCAAAGGTTCCGTCTCCGCGGCCGGCATAGAACACCAGAGTGGTGAGTCCCTCAGCCAGATCCACGTGGCCATCGCCATTCAGATCCATGGCGACGAGCTGGCCGTATCCAGTTGTTTGCAGACTGGACGCGGCTTGAAAGGTGCCGTCGCCATTGCCGAGCAGAACCGCGAGGGTCCCAAGTTGAAGGTTCGCCGCCGACTGTCCCGAAACCGCTACATCGAGCCGGCCGTCGCCGTTGAAGTCGCCCGCGGCGATCGCTGGCGCGTAGTTCCACGGCTCGCCATTGGAGGCGATCGCTTTGAAATTAGCCTTTCCGTCGTTCAGGAAGACGGTCAGTGTGCCCTCGGTAGCAACCGCGACATCCGGTTTGCCGTCCTGGTTGAAATCGGCGATCGCTAGGACCGCCCAGGGAGTGCCTGCCAGGGTATACGAGGCGCCGGCGCCGAAGGTACCGTCCCCGTTTCCGGGTAGGACGAGGAGATAGGCGCCGGTGGGGATCCCGAAACCACCGGCGATCAGGCAGGTGACCGTCAGATCTGGAATACCATCGCCATTCAGGTCGGCCACCTGGACTCCGGTTGCCTCCGCGCAGCCGGAAACGGGCAGAGGAGACTGAAACGTGCCGTCGCCGTTGCCGAGCAGGACGACCAGTCCAACGCCGGGCAATCCAAGGCCGGGGGTGATGACGACCAGATCGATTTTCCCATCGCCATTCAGGTCCGCGGCTAACGTGGAAGTGGTTTGTCCCAGGCTAACCGGAGCCAGTGTGATGAATCCACCCATTGTGTCGTTCAGCAGGATGGTCAGCGAATCGGAGCCGGCATTTGCGATCACCAGGTCGGGCCAGCCATCGCCATTCAGGTCTGCCGCTGTGACGCCGCTGGGAGCTACGCCTGTGGCATATGTCAAATAACCGGTCTGCGCCTGTGCGACTGTTGCCAGACAAAGATACCAAACCCACTCCTTCATCGGCCGGTCTCCAATCCGCGTCCTAACAGCGCGTCTGACACGATTGTACACGACCCGGCGCATCAGAGCGCCGACATAACTGTTACCGACATGACTGTTACTTGTTCTAAATCCAGCTCATTCAACACCGCATCCACTCCACGCTTTCCCCGCCGGCAGTGTGTCGACCTTGTTCAGCCCGTCCAGCGATGACCGCGCTTACTTGGCGCTGGATTATGCGTTCGGCACGGCGCATACGCAGGCCGGGATATGTCGGAACTGCCGACGTTCGGCGCTTTTTTACAACCTGGATGTGAACTGTTACGTAACCAAGCCAGTGGATTTCAATCGGTTCGCGCATGCCGTCGAGCGGCTTGGCTTGTATTGGCTCCAATGAATCGACCACCGGCGAGAGACTGAGGAGGGCAGTAGTGGGCGAAGCGTCGTGCGGCGCTGCGCGAAATGCCCCAGCCGGGCGCGATGTGGCAACGCATTCATTTATTTTCCGGCCCGATACTCCTGGTAAAATTTAGTGTGGGTGGATTCGTCACCCGGAAAGGGCGTGCCAATGTTTCGATTCGATCAGATGATCCGCCGCGACATGATCGTTCGCGATGTGAAGCAAGCGCATCCGGAAACGGTTGCGGTGTTCGAGGAGTTCGGCGTCCGGGCCAGTTGCGACGACTGCGACATCGAGACCGTGGCGCGTAAGAATGGACTTTCGAGTCTGGATGTGGTGGAGGCTCTAAACCGGGCCGCTTTCGGACCGAAAGCCGCCCACTGAAGGAATATGCCAGTCACCAAACCATCGCGTAAAGCCATCAAAGAAGGAACGCAACCGCTCGACGTGTTCTTCGCGCCCAAGTCCGTGGCGGTCATTGGCGCCACCGAGAACGCCGGGAGCGTGGGGCGCACTATCCTGTGGAACCTGGTGAGCAACCCGTTCGGCGGCACCGTTTTTCCCATCAATCCCAAACGTCCCAGCGTGCTGGGCGTCAAGGCGTACAAGCACATCTCCGAAGTGAGCGAGCCGGTGGACCTGGCCGTGATCGTGACGCCGGCGGCCAGTGTGCCCGGCATCATACACGACTGCGTGGAGGAAGGCGTCAAAGCCGCGATCGTGATTTCGGCCGGCTTCAAGGAAATCGGCCCGGCGGGCGCGGAGCTGGAACGGCAAATCCTGATGGAGGCGCGGCGCGGCAACATGCGCATTATCGGCCCCAACTGCCTGGGCGTGATGTGCCCTCTCACGGGGCTGAACGCCACCTTCGCAGCGGCCATCGCGCGTCCCGGAAATGTCGGCTTCATCAGCCAGAGCGGCGCGCTGTGCACCGCCATCCTGGACTGGAGCTTGAAGGAAATGGTGGGCTTCAGCGCGTTCCTTTCGATCGGCTCCATGCTGGACGTAGGCTGGGGCGATCTGATCTATTACCTGGGAAACGACCCGCGCACGCGCAGCATTGTGATTTACATGGAGACGATCGGGGACGCCCGCGGCTTCCTCTCGGCGGCGCGGGAAGTGGCGCTGAACAAGCCCATCATCGTTATCAAAGCCGGGCGCAGCGAGGCCGCCGCCAAGGCCGCGGCATCGCATACAGGCTCGCTGGCGGGCAGCGATGAAGTGCTGGAAGCGGCGTTCCGGCGCAGCGGCGTGCTGCGCGTGAACAGCATCGCCGACCTGTTCTACATGGCGGAAGTGCTCTCGAAGCAGCCCAGCCCGAAAGGTCCGCATCTGACGATCGTGACGAACGCCGGCGGTCCGGGCGTGCTGGCCACCGACGCCCTGATCGCGGGCCGCGGCGATCTGACGGACTTGACGCCCGAGACCATGGAGGCGCTGAACCAGATCCTGCCTCCCGCCTGGAGCCACAACAATCCCATCGATGTGCTGGGCGATGCCAGCCCGGAGCGCTACGCCAAGGCGGTCGAGATCGCGGCCAAAGACCCGAACAGCGACGGGTTGCTGGTGATCCTGACGCCGCAATCCATGACAGATCCGACGCAGACCGCCGAGCAGCTCAAGCCATACGCCAAGCTGGATGGCAAACCCATCCTGGCAAGTTGGATGGGTGGCGCGGAGGTCGCCGCGGGCGAGAGTATCCTGAACCGCTCCAACATTCCCACATTCCAGTTCCCCGATACCGCCGTGCGGGCCTTCAACTACATGTGGCGCTGGGCCTATAACCTGAAGGGCCTCTACGAAACGCCCTCGCTGCCCGAGGATTCGGCGGACTACGTTCCCAACAAGACGCTCACCGACGAGATCATTCAAAAGGCGCGCAGCGCCGGCCGCACCATCCTCACCGAATCGGAATCCAAGCAGGTGCTCGATGCGTATTGCGTGCCCACGGTGCAGACCCTGGTGGCGGCCACCGAGGAAGAAGCCATCAGCCACGCCAATTACATCGGATATCCGGTGGTGCTGAAGCTGTTCTCGGAGACCATCACTCACAAGACCGATGTGGGGGGCGTGCAGTTGAACCTGGCCGATCGCGAGGCTGTGGCGCGCGCCTGGCGCCGCATACAGGCGTCGGTAAGCGAGAAGGCCGGCGCCGAGCACTTCCAGGGCGTCACCGTGCAGCCCATGATCAAGAGCGGCGACGGATATGAACTGATCGTCGGCAGCAGCCTCGACGCGCAGTTTGGACCGGTGCTGCTGTTCGGCACCGGCGGCCAGTTAGTGGAGGTTTTCAAGGACCGCGCGCTGGCGCTGCCGCCGCTGAACACCACGCTGGCCCGCCGCATGATGGAGCAGACCAAGATCTACAAAGCGCTGCGGGGCGTACGCGGCCGCAAGCCGGTGAACCTGGCGGAGCTCGAACAGGTGATGGTGCGCTTCAGCCGCCTGGTGGTGGAGCAGCCGTGGATCAAGGAGATCGATATCAACCCGCTGTTGGCGACTCCGGACCGCCTGCTGGCTCTGGACGCCCGCGTGGTCGTGCATGGGCCAGAGGTCCGCGAGGAGCAGCTCCCTAAGGCCGCCATACGGCCCTATCCGAATCGCTACATTTCGCCCTGGAGCATGAAGGACGGCGCCCTTGTGATCATACGGCCGATCCGCCCGGAGGACGAGCCGAAGATGGTCAAATTCCACGCCACGCTCTCCGAGCGCAGCGTCTACCTGCGATACTTCCACCTGATGAACCTGTCGCAGCGCATCGCGCACGAGCGGCTGACGCGCATCTGCTTCATCGATTACGACCGCGAAATGGCGCTGGTGGCCGAGCGGCGCAACCCCACCACGGGCGAGCACGAGATCCTGGGGGTCGGCCGGCTGACGCGCATCCTCGGCACCAACGACGGGGAAGTGGCCGTGCTGATCAGCGACCAGTTCCATGGGCGCGGGCTGGGCAAAGAGCTGCTGGCGCGTCTGCTGATCGTGGGCGCGGATGAGAAGCTCAGCAAGCTGAAGGCGGATATCCTGCCCGACAACCGCGATGTCATGCGCATCTGCGAGAAGCTGGGGTTTAGTTTGCGGCACTCGCTGGAAGATGAAGTGGTGAAGGCGGAGTTTACGTACTGAGGGAGACGGCGAGCTGAAGCATGGGGTTGGCAGGCGAAAGCGCCTGCCCCACCGCTGCTAGGACGGAGGCTTGGGAGGCGGCGTCTGGGCGGCACGGCCCAGGCGGAGGTTCTGAAAATCCTTGCCGCTAATCACGTAATACCAATCGGCGAAACGATCGTTCAGCTCGCGCGTGGCGCGTTCGCCGGCGGCGGCATCGCCTCCGTAGGCGACGGCCTTGGCCTTGTCGAAGTGCACCATCACGAAGAGATGGCGGTTGTCGCCGGGCGCGCCAGCTTTGGTGTCTCCCGCGGCCACTTCTCCGAAACGCAGCGAATACATGAGGCCGTTTGCGGTCTCGACCGTCATATCGCCTTCGCTCGAATAGACGCGGCCCTCCTGCGTAATGAAGAAGCCCTTCTGGCGGAGCGACAGCGCGGTCTCGAGTGACAGCTCCACCTCTTCTTTGCGCAGGCTGGCGGCCAGGCTCGGCGGCTTCGGGCGCACGTCCACGATCTTCAGGCCATCCAGGGCAGCGGCCATGGCGCGCACCGCCGGCAGATCCAGCTTCTGTCCGGCGGGCGCTTTCCATTGGCCGTTTTCCTGGGTCAATACCGCGGTTTCCATATTGGTCAAGCGGCCTTCCGCGGGATCGAGATTGTAGCGATTGATGGTTACTTTGCGGATCGAAGAACTAGCGATACGCAGCAGCCCGGCATTGACCCAGTCGGCAAAGCGGGCGGACGGATCGGCGTCGGTCTTCACCGCGTAGGTGCGCTTTTGTCCGGGGACGCGCACGTAACGGTAGCCGGGCTTGCCTTCGACCGGCTTACCCAGAATGTAATCGGCCAGAACTTCGCCATGCGCGCCGCGCAGAGTGACGCGCTTGCCGCGTCCGGTGAGACCGCCGGTTTTCTCGTCGAGCGGATCCACGACGCCGAACTTGGCATGATCCTGCGGCGAATCGGAGCGGACGATGTCCTTCTTGAGATCCATCAGGGCGGAGGCGGTCTTGGCGAGGCGGTCGCCGATCTCGACGCGATAGTTGTAGTTCGACACGATCAGCCACTTACCCTGCTGGAACTGCACCTTGAGCGCTTGGGAGGTGGCGGTGGCTTCGTCGTAGTCCACCACTTCGATGGTGCGGGGCGCCTCGGGATCGGTGAAGTTCGGATAGAACGGCTGGCCCTGATCGCTCATGATCGCGGGGATGCGGGTTTCGGGGGCGACTACGGCGGCGGAGATGGATAGGGCCAGGGCCGCGGCTACCAGGGCTGCCGTTTTGGCGGCTTCGGTCATGCGGGCTCCTGGGCTACCAGCCGGTCCATGCGAACGCCTAGGCGATCGCGGCGGGACTGAAGTCCCGCCCGGCAAGCTGAAGCTTGCGCCACGTTGCGCAGAGGCCACCTAAAAAAAGGCCTCGGCGAGCTGAAGCTCGCCGGTTGGCAGGCGAAAGCGCCTGCCCCACCCCAGCGTACAACAGTGCCACCAAAGCACTCTTCAGGAAAATGTAGAAACTCAAGAGGCCACCTAAAAGGTGGCCTGCAGCCAAGATTGGCTGCCCCACGAAACATGGATAGTGGGACAATCATGCGGGCTCCTTGGCTACCAGACGATCGACGGGAACGCCGATGCGTTCGCGGCGCAGGCGGCGCACGGAGACAATCAGGAAGACGATGAACGCCGGAATGGGCGGCAGGGCCACGGCCATCAGCTTGATGGTGTTTTGGATGCCGCGAATGGAGTTCTCCATTTCGGCGCGGCTGTCCTCGATCTGGCGCTGCTTCTCGTCGTCGATGTTGGTTTGGGCGACTTTCAGGCGGCGGTTCTCGGCGGATTGCAGGTTGGCGATCATGACCTCTTTGGTCTGCTGGTCGAGATCGCTGCGCTGCTCGACTTCGTGCACCGCGCGGTCGAGACGGGCTTGGGCTTCCTTGAGGCGCTGATCGGCGAGCGCTTCGGCCATCTGGGTCTGGCGCAGGCGCTGGGCTTCGTAGGTGCGGGTGCGCGCCTCCACGGCTTCAAGCGTGCGCTGCTTGGGCCGGCGCTTGCGCAGCGCGATGAACGACGGATCGCCGGCGAGCTGATCGACGGAGTTCAGCAGGAACGTGACGTTATCGAAGTTGAGGTTCTCGATGCCGCGGCGGCGCAGATCGAAGAACTGCTCGCCCATCAGGTCGACATCCGCGATGACGATGGCGTTTACCGGTGCGCCATTTCCCTGCCCTTGAATGCGCGCCGCCAGCACGTGGCCGCCGTCATCCGGCTTGTGCGGCGGAGACTCGTTGATGGACATGCCGAACAGGGAGCGCTCGACGAGATCATCCCAGCGCACCGTTCCGGAATCGTCGCTGGTTTTGAGCAGCGGCACGAAGGGGACGGCGCCGCTTTGCTTCGTGAGCACGCCGGAGTAGATCAGGACAACCTCCTGCAGGCCGGCGGTGACAGGGTCCTTCTGATTGAATCCCTTGTCCACGAAGACCACTTCTTTGGGCAGGCTCTTGAGCTGCGGGTGCGGATTGTAGTTATCCCAGGCGACGCGGTTGGTCTGCCAAGTGATGCCGAGCAGGTCCATCAGAGGCCGCAGATTGGTTTTGGGCGCGGACTGCGGCGGCTCGTCGGCGGCCTGCTGCGGCGCGAGCTCCGGATTGAAGGCGGGCATGGGATCGACTAACAGCAAGACGGGCTTGCCGCGCTTGACGTATGCAAGGAGCCGATCGGCCTGCGGCTGAGTCAGGGCGGAAGGCAGCGCGGCGATCAGCGCGTCGAGATCCTCGGGATAGTCGGCGTCGGGCGAGACCTGCGCGACTTCATACTGCTTGCGCAATTCGGAGACGATGGACCATTCCGTAGCCTGCTTGCGGCTCTGAAAATCGAGGCCGCCGAACAGCTTGGCCGGCGTGTCGAGGATTCCGATCTTCTTGCGTTTGGCGCGCGAGACTACGCGGATGGAACGCATCAGCTCATATTCGACGGGGAGGCCGCGATCGAAGAACGGGATGACGAACTCCTCGGGGCCGCAGGTGAACGCCAGGCCCAGGAAGATCTCGTTCATGTTGCGGGCGCTCTCTTCGGTAGCGGGCACGCGGAAGGGCCGGATATTGAAACGCTCCTGGGCTTCGCGCGCCTGCGGCGAATACTTTACGGTTTCGATAATCTTGGACTGCACGCCCTGGCCGCCGACGGCTGAGAACTCGCGCAGCATGGCGACCAGGCCGCTGCGCGCATCCACATAGGCGCGCGGCACATCCGGACTGAAGTACGCCTGTATGAAGACGGGCTGACGCGGGTTGATGGATCGCAGGAGGGCCTTGGTTTCGGGCGAGAGCGAATGGATCTGTTCGGAGGTGGCATCCAGGCGGAAGCGGGAGTTGGAGGCCAGCAGGGTCAGGCTGCCGACGATGGCTGCCAACGCGATGGTGCGCGCGAGAAGGTGGCCGCGCATCCAGGGGGCCTGGGGACCGGTCAGCCAGCGGCGGCGTCCTAGCAGGATGACGTTCAAGTAGAGCGCCGCCAGGGCGAGTGACACGAAGTAGACCAGGGGTCCGAGTGTGACGACGCCGGTGGAGAGATCGCGGAACTGCTCGACGACTGACAGCTTTTCGGCCAGGCGCTGCGGGGCTCCGGTCAGGATGGCTCCGGCGTAATTGAGGAAGACGGGAATGGAACAGAAGACGGCTCCCAGGATAAAGGCGACTGTCAAGTTATCCGTAAGCGCCGAGGCCAACATACCGAGTGACAATAGAGCGGCGCCCATGAGCCAGTAACCCAAGTAAGTGGAAGCTATCAAGCCGGGGTCGGGGCTGCCTAGCCAGCGCAATACTATCACATGACTTAGTGAGAACAGTAGAGCTACTGAGTAAATGGCCAGGGCGGCGAGATATTTTCCTAGGACGATTTGTAAGTCGGTGGCCGGGAGAGTTAGCAGTAACTCCTCGGTGCCTTGCTTCTTCTCTTCGGCCCACAGGCTCATGCTGATGGCCGGCACTAAGAAGATCAGCAGATAGGGGAAGAAGAGGTTGAGCTGATCGAGGTTGGCCAGGTTCGTGGCAAAGAAGCGCTCCTGCCAGAAGGCCGCCATAGCGCTCAAGAAAACGAACAGGGTGATGAAGACATAGCCGGTGGGCGTGCCGAAGTAAGCGGCCAGCTCGCGCACCAGGATGGCGCGGATCACACGTTTGCGGCGCATGATCCTCCTTCCTGCAAGGCGGCCCCGGTGAGCGAATGAAACGCATCGTCGAGCGAGGCGTATCCGGACTGCATTTCGGCGGGCGTGCCGTCGAAGACCACGCGGCCACGATTGATAAAGATGACGCGGCCGGCCATGGCCTCGACTTCCTGCAGGATATGCGTGGAAAGCAGGACGGTCTTGTTGCGGCCGAGCTCGCGGATGGTCTGGCGGACCTCGCGGGTCTGGTTGGGATCGAGGCCGCTGGTGGGCTCGTCCATGATGAGAACGTCGGGCTCGTGGAGTAGCACCTGGGCCATGCCGACGCGCTGGCGGTATCCGCGGGAGAGCTTGTGGATGGGCTTTTCGATGACGGCTTCCAAGGCGCAGCGCGCGACGACCGACTCGATGCGCTGGCGGAGGTGAGGGCCGGTGAGGCCGCGCGCGTGGCCGAAGAATTTGAGCAGGCCGAGCGGGGTCATGTCGGCATAGAGCGGGCCGTTTTCGGGCAGGTAGCCGAGGCGTTCGGCGGCGGCGATGCGGTGGGCGTTTACGTCGAGGCCGGCGATGCGCGCGATGCCGCCGCTGGGGGCGAGGTAGCCGGTGAGGATCTTCATAGTGGTGGACTTGCCGGCGCCGTTGGGACCGAGGAAGGCGGCCACCTGGCCTTGGGGGATGGAGAAGCTGACGTCGCGAATGGCGGCGAAGTCTCCGTAGAATTTGCTGAGGCCGGCGGCCTCAATCATGGGGGCGCTACTTGATTCCGGCATGCTTGGAGGAGCCCTGCGAGGACATCGATACTACTGATTTACCACGATGGACGGGCGGGCTGCAAAGTAGGGTACGGGAGGGGTGGGGTTGGGGGCTGGGGGCTAGGGGCTGGGGGTTTGGGAAGCGCCGTATGCTGGTGATGCCCTCATTTGGGGGTGGTGGACTACCCTCATATTTTGGCTTTGAATGGCAATTTTTGTTTTTGGGGTTGGTGAGGGGGCTGGAAAATGCGGTTTGCAGCGGCGTGGTGGCCTAGAGGGATCTGGTTTTTTCGGATTTCAAAGAGCTTGGGTCGGCGGCGGCCGGTTGGGTCGCTGCTTCATCCGAGACTACGGTAGCACGGAGGCGGGTGAGATTTGGGGGTGGCGGTTGGGGATGGTGATTGTTTTGTGTGGGTTGGGGGGTGGTGGATGGCGGTGACTATGTAAGCGCCCTCGGGTCTTTGGGTTGCTCCGCGGTTGGTTAACAGAAATTCCGACAACAGGTCGACGCCGCCGCGAACCTGGCGCATTTATCAGTACTGATCCGACTGGGAGTTCTGACGATTCGGTTGTGGCCGGCGACCAAGGTCAGGAGCTGTCTTGTTCGCACGTCCCTGACCAACTGACCAGAGATCGGTTATGCTTGTACGTTGAAGAAAGGTGCGCAATCCCTTGAACTACAACGATCTGTGTTCAATCGTCAGCTCTTCGAAAACCCCGTTCCCAGTTGAAACGGCGACCGATTCGTTCCGACTTGCCAAGAAAGGGGGGCGGCCATACATCAAGCCGACACTCACGAAGGATGTCTTCGAGGTCGAGCAACCGCGGTTCCTTCTCGTTTCTGCGGTTGGGGCGGCGGGCAAATCCGCGCTGGCAGACCAGCTCTCACAGGATAGCGGATTGCCGGTATTGAACCTGGGAAAACACCCGCCGGTTGCGGACAACACGCTTACTGGAATCCTTACAACGAGCTTCGCTTTCGCCAATCTCGCAGGAATTCTCGGTGGCCTTAGATCGGGCTCTTACGGGGTGATAATCGACGGGATTGACGAAGGGCGCTCCAAGGTAAATGAACCAGCGTTCAATGCATTTTTGGACGATTTGATCAAGCTATCAACGGGCTCCCAGAAGACCGCTTTTGTATTGTTGGGACGCACGCAGGCGCTGTTTGACTCCTGGTTCTATTTGCTAGATCGAGGGGTCAGCACCGGCCTGGCATCAATCGATCCATTTTCTCGGGAAAATGCCGTCGAGTATATCGATACCTTTGCGGATCCCCCCTCCGGTGGGCAGAGAGCTCAATACGAATCCGCTCGTGATCTCATACTCGCCAAGCTTGAGGGTGCCTTTTCCGGACAGGCAGCCAACTACTTGAGCTTTATTGGCTATCCCCCCGTGCTGGATGCAATTGCAACACTGCTTCATGAAGAGAAGAATTATTACAAATTCTCAGAGGATATTCAAAAAAGTGGGCACAACGAAGTCGAGACTACCTTGCTCTACAAGATTTCGGCGTACCTTCTGGACCGCGAAAAGCTCGATAAAGTTATTCCGAATGTGGTGGACGCGCTCATTCGCGAATTCCCGACTCACGTTCAAGAGGGGATTAGGTATCGCGCGTATGATTTGAGAGAGCAGGCTGCTCGGCTGCTAGCGTACTGTCAAACGCGGCCTTACTCGCTGGAGGTCATTCCTCAGGCGGGACTCAATCTCCAGTACGAAGACCAAGTCGGTACTTTCTTGGCGGATCATCCGTTTCTCCTCGGCGGTAGTCGGGAGTTTCGCAATGCTGTCTTCGAAGCAGTCTGCTTGGCGGTCGTCATTGCAGGCGGTACCGCGGAGGAGTTGGGACTCGTTCGTTCCTACACTGCAAACCGCAGAAGCAACCTCTACCTGATTCAAATGCTCGACCAAGTCGCGGCGCGGGTCGTTGTGCCGTCAGCCCTCATTGACGTGATCATAGGAGCGGCCCTTGAGTACAGATCGACGGGATCCAGGGCCGAGGTCACGATTGAGCCCACGGGCATCGTTCGGGCCAAGGACGCTAGTTCTCAGTCCCCCGTAGAGGTCGAGGTCCTAATCGAAATAGTCCCTTTGAACTCAGAGGCCGGTGAACACAGATTCGTCTTTACATCGACCCTTAGCGATGCTGCACCATTAAGCCTCGGATCGAGGCTCAGCGCCTGCTTTGTGGAGGTCCCGGGCGATCTTGTTCTCTCGGGAGGCGAGGAAATTGAACTCGTTGCTCCGGTCGAACTGTCTGCCCGGTGCATTGAAATACGGGGAGCAAGGCTGGTCGTTAAGGCGCAACCGAAGATAGCAGATAACCAAGTGGACCTCGAAGCGCGCGAGGTCTTGTCGTCGGTGACTTCAGCCGCTATCGATCCCGGTGCAGAATTCTCAATACGGGTGGAGCAACCTTCAATGCAGCAGTTCCCCCTTGTGAAATACACCAGCTCGCGGGAGGTTGTCCTGCCCGCTGAAGGAGTACGAGAGAAATATTTAAAACTTAGGAAGATACTCACCCATTTCCGATCGCATAGCAGAGGCACACTTGCAAAGCTGAAGGCTAAGGTCGAAAATGAGAGGGTCGGAGGGAACGAGACGGGGCGTCCTGTGCTCGACCGGCTCGTTGCGGACCGGATATTGGTGGCCCAGGGGTTGTTTTTCTTTCTTGACCCGCCGAAGGTTCATGAGCACCTTGGGGTGACTTGGACGGAACTTCGGGAAGGGAAGACTAACAGGAACCTCGTAGAATACCTAGAATCAATCCGATAGGGACCTAGCCGTCTAAAACGGTCTAGATCATCCTTCCTAGCATCGATCTGTTGCTCTTTAACGACGGCGGCAATAGACGGGGAAGAAGAAGTTGATTGCTAATTCAGCCCAAGCACGTCTGAGTACAACTTTCGCAGGTGTTCGTCTGACATGTCCACAATGGGTTCATACATGAACGAGTTGAGATGAATGTTCTCGGGCGTCATTGTGACCACGCGATCAAGTACGGCCGATGCCCCATTCGCCGATCCGCACGCCTTGAACCGGGTCAACAGCTCTTGGGTCTGATTGCTCTGGATTCCGGCTGCAAAAGTGGGATCAGCTATTTTCCCGACCATGTACTTTTCAGCGGCAAGTCGAATCGCGATGGCTAGCACTATCTTGTTTTCGAAATTCGCCGCAGATGCCGCCTTTAGACACAGTGCCGCCTGTTCAGTAATCAATTCAAGGACGGTTTTCTTGCTCTTTGAAGTTGGCGGCTTTACCCCAAACATCTCGCCGTACAGCCTATCGAGTTCGTTCTCAGCGATTGTTTCTGAGTCAGCTTTCCAGTGCAGCAGTGAGGTGAGTTTTTGAAAAGCCGGATGGGACTCGCCGCTCGTATACTCCACGAGGTTCCGCATGAACGGTATCGATGCGATCTTCTTCTTGGGCTCATCGAAGAAGTGGACTTTCCAGTCGTTGACAAAGACGTTCTTGATACCGCTGGCTTGGCCGATGGAGACCCCGGCAGCGGTCTTGGCCGCCATGAGGCAGTGTGGGTAGGAGACGAAGCGGCTGTTAATAGTTCTAAAGAAATCAAAGTTGTGGGTCAGAATGATTAGTTTGAATAGAGGATCCTGACCGATCTCCCTTAGGTACTGTATGATCGCGTATTTGTTCTGATAGTCGAACGAATCAGCGAGATCGTCGACGATAATCAACGTTTCTTGCTTGTTTTTCCGCCTCGTTTCAATCTCGAAGATAACGTTGAGGACATAGAGCGCCTTTTTCTCGCCCGTGCTGAGCGCTTCCAGTAAGGCTGCTCGCTCGACCGAACGTTCCTCTTGACCGTCGCGATAGGTGAAGCCGAGCGTAATTATGGTGTCATCCCCTAACATCACTGCAGTCCGATTCTTGGCATGGAGCGTAAACGGTACCACGAATCGTTCATTGAAAATGTTAATAACTGTCTCCCATTGTGTGCGCTGCTTGGCAGCGATGGCTTCAATTTCCTTTGCTCTTGCTTTAGAGGCTTCAAACTCTTTCATGAGCTCCGCATATAGCTCATAGCAGATCTTAAGGTACGATTTAAGAAGATTTTCCTTGAATTTCGGTACGTTCTTCAGTTGGGACACAAAGGCCTCATGATCCAACATGAAGCTGCGGAACTCTCGCAGCTGAGTGTTCTTGTCTAGCAATTTTGCCAGGGCATCGAAGCGTTTACGAAGTTCCTTATCTTTGAGAATGGCCTCTTTCTCCGAAGCGATGAGATCCTCGAGTTCCTTCTGGGTTTTGATTTCTATCTTCGTCGCCGCGTTCAGATTCACAGTGTGCTTGGCGGCAAAGAAGCCGTTGTCGGCGAGGCTCTTGGCGATTTGACCTGCGTTGTAATAATCGAAGGTGCCCTTTTTGAAGTACGTCGATGCGGCCAGCAGTTCGTTATACCGTTTGACGTAAATCTCAATGACGGCCTGGGCCTCACTGGTCCTCAAGAACTCCAAGACCTTATCGTCGAATACGGTGTCGTACGGGATATCTGCGAAGACGGCGTCTTTCTGCTCCTTCATTTCTTTCGCTATTCGGTACAGGGCAGTCTCAAACTCATCCGCGCTTGCGGTAAATGCGGTGGATATCTCTCGCTCGAAGTCTCTTTTCGACCCAGCTTTCTTCTTGATAGCTGTTAGGAGTGCGTTCTTCTGGCGGACAACGCCGGCGTGGATTTCCTCGTACTCCTTGCGCAGGGCAGCTTCAACCAAGAGAATTGACGTTTTCTCGCTATGAGCGAACTCTGCGTCGTATGGACGAACGACGAAAACGCATTCTTTGGTGAGGTCGTCGCCGTTCTCGTCGAGCACGGCACGCTTGCAGGCACGGTCGGAGAAAATACGGTCTCTCGAGGGCACCCCTTTTGAGACGTCGTGGAACGCCTGGGCGAATGATGATTTCATGGCGCCGTTCGGGGCGTAGAGCGCAAACACGCGCTCTTTCGAAAAGTCGAACTCAAAAGAGAGTTTCTTAATTCCGTAGCAGTGTTCGAGATCGACGGTGATCCGGTCCATATTGAACTCTCCTGTTAAGCCTGCCCGTCATAGCGACATCTAGAGATCGAAGCGAGGTTGATTTTAGCAGATTGCCGAGGTGGCAGGTGGTGCGGAGGGGCCAGCTTTCAGCTTTACTGGCAGACCGGGGGTCCTGGCAGTATTGGTAACAGGAAATCGGCATCGCGTCCCATTTTCCAAGCTGACTCGCCGCAGGGCACGGCTGCCCTCTGCGGCCGGGTTGTCAGGCCACTATGCGCAGGCCGAGGTGCTCGGCGAACGGATCGAAATCCCTGTCGCTGTGCAGCAGGCGATAGCCGCTCTCGATGCAGCGGGTGGCGATCACCGTATCAATGGTCCTGCGAACGGTCACGCCGAGCCTGCGTAGCGCGCGGAAATTCCTGGCTGCTTGGATCGCGATTTCCTGTCCGCCCAACTCCACCACCGTCAGCGAGGTCAGCATTCTCCGGGCGGCATTGAAGCTTCGATCGTCATCGAAGCCTTCGAGCACCTCGGTTAGGATCAAGTCACCGATGGCTAAAGGCTCGCGGCCCAGCAGACCGTCGAGTTTCTCGGTCTGCACCGTGATCGCACCCTTGAAGTAATCGGTCCACACGCTGGAGTCGACGAGGATCAACGGTCGGTCCTCATCGCGTTCAGATCGCCGTGCCAGTCCAGTTTTCCGCGAAGCCGGCGAATCTCTGACTGTCTTTTCAGCCGCAGCAGGGTTCGGAGCCCTTCTTCGTCGGCCTCGCGCTTGGCCTTCAGGTCCGTGGCGCGGAGCGTGTCGCGCATCGGCTTATCGTCGATGACGAGGTTCGTCCGCACCGATGTGTATTCTTATTGCCGATTATACACATTCGCGAATAGCCAGCCTCCCGGCGTTCAGTCCGCATTCCTGCGTGCACAGGGCGCAGCGCGCGACGACGGCATCGATACGCTGGCGGAGGTGGGGGCCGGTGAGGCCGCGGGCGTGCCCGAAGAATTTGAGCAGGCCGACGGGGGCGGCATGCCGGCACAGAGCGGACCATTTTCGGGCACATAGCCGAGGCGTTCGGCGGCGGCGATGCGGTGGGCGTTGACGTCCAGGCCGGCGATGCGCGCGGCGCCGCTGCTGGGTGCGAGGTAGCCGGTGCGGATCTTTATAGTGGTGGACTTGCCGGCACCGTTGGGACCGAGGAAGGCGGCCACCTGGCCTTCGGGGATGGAGAAGCTGACGTCGCGAATCATGGGGCGCTACTTGATTCCGGCATGCTTGGAGGAGCCCCGCGTGACCATTAACTCAGATTTACCACAATGGAGCCGGGGGGGGGATTGGGGGCTAGGCCGGTTGGGCGGCTTCACCCGAGATTACGGTAGCAGGCGGGCGGGGTTTGGGCTACCCTTGGGCATGGTGTTTGTTTTGTATGGGTTGGGGAGGGTGGAGGCGGTGACTATGTACGCACCCTCGAGTCCCGGCGGACCCCCGCGCGTTTTCCCGGCACTGATCCGCGGCTCAGGCTATTGGCGATGAGTCGCTTAGCACCGAATCTGTCAATTCGAAGGACGACCCGCGACGTGAGATATATGCGAGGTAACGATAGAGTGAATAAACGAACATAGCAGGCATGCAGCGCGCAACCTCCGGAATAACTCTTGACGGTCTCGCTGTCGTCTTTTTTTGAAGCCAAGAACCACAACTTTAAATCCAAGCGGTATGGAGAACGCAAGGTAACGCGGAGGTGTCCCATGACTGAATCTTCCGATCTTCGGCTAACGAAAATGCCGCTCAACAACGGCGGCGGCCATATACCCGCGCTCGGGTTCGGCACCTTAATTCCCGACGCGGACGTGACGAAAACTGCAACCAGAGACGCACTGGAAGCCGGATTTCGACACTTCGATTGCGCGGAGCGATACCGCAACGAGCGCGAGGTGGGCGAGGCGTTGCAGGCGGGACTTGCCGCCGCAGGGATCGCACGCGAAGACATTTTCGTTACCACAAAGTTGTGGAACACCAATCATCGGCCCGACCGTGTCGAACCGGCCTTCGAGGCGAGTCTGGACAGACTCAGGCTCAGGTATCTGGATCTCTACCTCATTCATACTCCGTATGCATTTCAAGCGGGAGACGAGCAGGACCCGCGAGATCAAAACGGCAATGTCCTTTACGACCATGGAGTGACTTTGCTCGATACCTGGAGAGCAATGGAAAGTCTCGTGGGCAAGGGCAGGTGCCGGGCCATCGGGCTGTCGGACATCAGCCTGAACGAATTGTTACCCATCTACGAATCCGCAAGAATCAAGCCCGCCGTGGTCCAGGTCGAAGCCCATCCGTATCTGCCGGAAACGGAGCTTCTGGAATTCTGCAGGGAGAAGGGTCTTGTGTTTTTGGCCTTCGCGCCCTTGGGTCACGGAATGACGCCGGGGCTGCTTGAAGATCCGGTCATTTCGGCAATCGCCGCACGAGTTGGGAAGACACCGGCACAGGTTCTGCTAGCGTGGGCGGTCCAGCGTGGTACGGCCGTGCTCACCACGCCTAAAACCGCAGCCCGCGCAAGAGAGAATTTCGGGATCTCCGCCCTTCCGGAAGACGCGCTTAACGAGATCAATCGCATTCAAACCAGGCAAAGGCTCAATAAAGTAGTGATGACAGGCGTCCCCGGTTTCATCCCACAAAGCAAGTGAACTTGAGGCCAACAACAACAGGAGTAATCCATGGAAGAGGAACAGATACGTGAAGCCCTGAATGCGCACTGGCGCGCATCGGCAGGCGGCGATGCAAAAGCGGAACACGATATTTACGCTGACGATGCCATTTGCGACTATCCCCAGTCAGGCGAGCGAATCCTCGGGCGAGCCAATTTGCAGGCCTTGCGGAGTCATCACCCCGGCAAACCGTCGGGTTTCAAGGTCAAGCGAATTCTAGGAAAAGGCGACCTCTGGATCACGGAATACACAATCACCTACCAGGGGCGGCCGGCCTACACAGTGAGCATTATGGAGTTCCGCAACGGTAAGGTCGTGCACGAAACACAGTATTTCGCGGATCCCTTCGAGGCGCCCGCCTGGCGAAGCCAATGGGTTCAGCAAATCGCGTGACGCCTGTTGGGCAGTGAAAGCGCCTGCCCCACCCGCGCTACTGCGTTGTACCGGTGCCTGGGTAGACTCCCATGACGCTCAGGGTGTCGCCGGCCAGAATCAGGGTTTGCAATTGCTGCTGCGTGTATACAGTACCAGTGTCGCTGATGTAATTGGGGGGGATATTGTTCGGCTGGTAGAGCAGCCCGTGGACCTGTCCCTGGAGCGTGCCTCGGGCGATCAGGTCGATATTGGCCGGAGCCTGCGACTGCAGTGTCGCCCAATTGCTTTGGATCGACGAACCAGTGACATTGTGTGCCGTTAGCGTGAGAGTATAACCGACCGCGGGAGCCGTTCCCGTATCGAAGCACAGTTCATATGCCGCGATATCGTTCACCTGAGTTTGAGTGTATCCGGCGAAGACCGGGGCGGCGAAGAACGAGATGAGCGAGTTGGTGTGACCGTCGTGAGTAAGCCCAAAGCCGTCGATTGTCGTGGCGGCGGTTTCGGTAAACAACGTCTTTTGGTATTCGTTGCGCAATTCCGGCGTTTTCAGGGGCTGACCCACGTCGGTGGTGATGAGGCGGTCGGAGCCGGGACCGGGATTGGCGGTGTGACACGAGTTACAAGTCTGCGGTGTCGGTGTGAGGCGCGACTCGGCTATCGTCAGGTAATCGGTCAGACCCTGGGCCGGATTGCCGCCGTTTAAGGAAGTAGGCAGAGAGCGATCCAGGTTCTGATTGGGGTTCGGCAGGAACAGGATGCTATTGAGGAAGTCGGAGTAAAGCGTCATGTTATTGGAAGAGATCTGAGTGCCGCCCATCAACGCGGCAAAAGTAGCATTAAAGGCTGCCAGGTTCGGCTGGTCGCCGCGCCAGTGATAGGGCGAGAGGTTGATGAGGCCGCGCAGAGTCTGCGTGGTCATGGGGCCCTTCATGGGATGAAACAGGTAGGTCCTTCCATTCTGTACCAGACTGTTCATGCTGCCGCCGGGATTGCCGAGGTTCCAAGCCAGGTGGTCCATGTCACCGTCTACATGGCAGGAGGCGCAGGCGCCGGTGCCGGTTCCCGACAGCTTGGCATCGTATAAGAATCCGCGGCCCTGTTTGACGGTGGACGGAGTGGGATCCGTCAAGAGCATCTCGCTCGACACCGAGTTGAAGGATGAGGTATCAATGACCGAGATGGAGTCATAAAGACGGTTCAAGCAGTATAGCGTGTTGGCGCCGGCATTCAGGGCCAGACCGCGGGGTCCGCGTTTGTTTGCCGGATCCACGTTCGAACCCGAGCCGCTGGACTGAGAGACCTCCACAAGAGATAAGACGTTGCCGTTGGTATCCACCTTGGCCACGCGGTCGGTGCCGAAAGCCGCCACATAGATGAAGCTGCCGCTGGGATCGAAGACCACGCTGGTGGGCTGCGCCAACGCGATGCTCAGGTCCGAGGAGTTCGGGGCACAGCCATATTGGACGCCGGGGTTCAGGTCGAACGGGGTGACTGCGCCGTTGGAAATCTGAATGTGGGTGATGCGGTTATTCACCCAGTGACCGCACAGCACGGGTTCGAAAAATGTAAGGTTCATGGCATCGGTGTTCGCCACGAACAGATCGCCGCCGACCGGGTTGACGGCGAGACCGAGGTTGATGGTGCCGACTCCGGAGTAATAACCTGCGATGGAGGGAGACGCGCCGGTGGCGATGGCTACCACGCCATTGTCGGGCATCTTAAACCTGATATCCTTCGCCCAGGCGGGATCGGTGGCGGAGACGATGATCCCCACTTTTGGCGGCGGCGGCAGATCTGGATTCGTGGGCGGAGGCTGCGGCGGCGCGAGGTTGCTCGGGATGATGGTGGTAGCGTTCCCGGAGACAGCAAAGGCGGCGTAGACCGTGTTTCCGCCGTTACCGACGGCCAGAGCGCGCGGATTTCCTCCATACACCGGGATGGCTGCGATCGACGCATGGGTATTCGTGTCGAACACCTTGATGGCATTGCTGCGGGAACAACTGACGTAGGCTTGGTTGGCGCCCGCAAAGACGACGTCCATCGGCTCGATGCGGGCCTGGATCGTGTCGGTGACTATGCCCTGGTGCACGGAAACCACACTCACGGTGTTGGAGACCTGGTTGACGACCCAGGCTTCGTCATCCGTAAGGGGGTTGACGGACACGGGTCCGACGCCCACGGGGATCTCGGCGAGCAAGGTGGGACTGGCGGGCGCGGTCACGTCGAACACGGATAACGAATTGTTCGGCGTATTCACGGCAAACAGGCGCGTGCCATCCGCCGAAAGCCGGATGGGGTTGGTCTGCGCGGGTTCGAAATTGGCATAGGCCGGTGGCGGCGCCTGCGCCCGGGTGACTACAAAAGTTACCAGTGAGAGGCAGAGTGCGAGCAACAGGGCGCCCGTGATGGCTGGTCTTGCCGGTGACAGCATTGTTCCTTCGCTTTCCCTACCCTCAAGCGGTTCGCTGCGGGAATATTCTGGTTAAGTCTACGCCCAAATAGACTGGGCCGTCAAGCAGGTGAAGGTAACGCACGGTCTACTGTCTGGTTGGCGGTGAAAGCGCCTGCTCGACTTTAAGACATTGCGGCGCTCGCGGCGCGTGTCCTGGTCCGGATCGCCGGCTGCAGGTCGCGCCAGTGCCGCCAAGCCAAGCTTACCGCTCGTATGACTTCTTCACGCTGGAAAGGCGTACTCAGTACGTCATAGCCGCCCAGATTCAGAACCTCGGCCCAGAGCCTTTCATCCGCCAGCCTGCTGGCGACGATGAGCGGCGGCGGCTGGTGAATGTGTGAAAGTTCCCGCAAGACGTCTTTCCAACTACCATCCGGAAGCGCTGAGCTTGCGATTACCACGCCTGGAGCCACTTCGTCCAACAGCTTGCGCGTGTTGCGAAGAGCCGGCAGCAAATGGAGGTTCCACCTGGAATGGCGGAAGATCTCGTTCAGTGAAGATTGATCGTCTTGGGAAGGAAGTATGGCCAGCGTTCTGACCAAAGTTGCTCGCTCGCCCATAAACTGCCTCCGAATGCCGGCTTTGCTTGCAACGGCCGACAGGTTTGCGTCGTTACTCGATGCTATCGTCAGTTAAGGTACTTGGCTAGTTATCTTTGGTTAACTCGGCGGGTTGGTGGTGGCGGGCGACGGCGCGGCTCAGTTGGTTTGCTTTTCCAAAACGATGGTGATGTCGAAAGCGGCCTGCGGCGTCTTGACGTGATTGGCGATGGTGAGAGTTTGGCCGTCCGGGGAAAGGGTCCAGCTCTCGGTCTGGGAGATATCCATGCCTTGTACCTCACGCTTGCTGTCAATCACCAGCGTGTCGCCATCCCAGCGCGCGGTGCCGACGAACTGCTGTCCGCGGATCACATTCCGACATTCCTTGCCATCGGTGGTGTATGACAAGTCGGTGACAATCTCCTTTTGCTGGCCAACCTGAGTAGTCGTTATTTTCAAGTGAGTGTCGTGCTGGGAGATTTTGCGGACCAATTTGTCGGGCGCCGGCAGCGGAGCGAAATTGCTGGTGGCGGGGTTCATCTTCCATTCGCCGGAGAAGTTCGGCTTGGCGGAGACCTGGTTGATAGCGCCCCACAGTACGGCCAGGGCCAGTATTCGGAGAAAGATTGTTTTAGTTTGCATCTAATGCTCCTTAGTCATTTTAATCGGTGTTGGCAGGCGAAAGCGCCTGCCCCACCTGCTGGGATACTCTCATTGGGTCCTCAGCACGACGTCGAATCTGCGGCCAGAGGTGCCCTGTGTCGAAGTCACATCGAAGAAATCAAACGGACCGCTGCGTCCCAGCGGCTGGCGCGCGGCGCGAAAACGGATGTGATTCGGGTCCCAGTTCTCGCCCACCTCCGCAAGAAGGTCGTACAGCCCTGGCGCGACATTCCGCATACATACCTTGTTCCGGGCCTGGATGTAGATGGCCCGCAGGGGCGCGGCGGTGTTTGCCTGCACGAGGGTGGCGAAGGCGTCGCGGCCGGTCTCGTTGGAAACCCACAACTCGCCCGCGCCGGACCGGCGAGTCCACAGCAATTCAGTCCCGTTTACAGGCATCACGGGCGCGGCCGCGGCGATGTCGCGATGGCGCGGCTGGCCGGGTGGAACGGCATCGTCCTTGGGCGGGACCGGGTCGCTCGCTGCGCTCGCGCGAGGCTCGGGGGAACTCTCTCCTATCTTCGGTCGCGACCTCCAGAAGCTCACTGCATCGCGCGCCCAGTTAGACAACGCGTCAGCCGTGACGGATTTGTCGTTAAACGGATTAATAATCCGCGAAGGCGTCAGCAGCGCCGGCCGGGGCAGGCTGCCCTGACCGAGAACGGAGTCGATAGCGGGTACGCGGAGGGCGCTAATCAGCAGACCGCCTATAAACAGCGGCGTCAGACACAGCCAGGCCAACAAGAGAGCCTTTGCCGGCAAGCGAACCTGCAGATCCCACAGTAACTGTTCCATACGGCGGCGAGGACGCGGATGGACGGATGCGGCCGGGCCAGCGTCGGCCGGCGGCTTAGGGGGCGGCGGCGCCTGAGGCGGCGGTTCGGGCCGGCGCCCCACGAAGATGTGGGAGTTCTTGAGCGCGAAGTATGCTTCATTGATCTTTTGAAGCTGCTGCTCGGCTTTTTCCCGCAAGTGGGGATCGGACTCGAATCGATCGGGATGCCATACGCGTACCAGGTCTTTATAGGCGCGGCGGACCTCTTCCCAGGAGGCATGCGGGGCAACGCCCAATGCCTGGAAACATTCGGTGTCGGACATCTTGGCGCTTTGTTGTGCGGTGGATGGCATGCTATTTCTACAGCGCGTCGCGCGCCTGTCTGCGGCCGGGAAATTCGTCACCACGGGTCGCACGAGCCAGGAGGACCGCGCCCGTTCGCAGGCACTCCATGCTCGCAGTCTGCCATGAATCGGAGGGAAAGTAAGTGCTATCGGAGGTTAGCAGCGGGGGGCTGGCGCGCTTTGCTCGCCTGGGCCGGCAAGAGTGCCAGCGCCGCGACTAGCAGCCGATTGCAGAAGTCGCTGTGAGGGCGGTTGGCAGGCGAAAGCGCCTGCCCCACCACAGCCAACCAACAGCTTGAAACCTGGTGGAGAAGCATTCAGCCGGCTGGGACTTCTACCACGGGCTGCTAGACTAGGCGTGCTGGTGCTGCTGGTAATGCTGGCGCAGCAAATCTTTTCCGTAGTCGTTGCCGTTGGGTGTGCGCACGACCACGTGAATGTGCTGGCGGGTGGGCTTTTGGGGTTCGGCGGCGAACTTCGACAGGTTGGCGGGACGCTGGTGATCGAACTCGATCAGGACCACGGGACTGTGGATGCGATAGTAGAAGACGCTGCCGGGCTCGGTGCCGCCGATCCAGGCGAAGAAGGTGCGGTCGAGATGCCGACTTACTTCGTCCATCTTGACGCGCGCGTGGCCGTCATCCATGTTGCTTATGTATAGATCGATGAGCTCGACGAGATGGCGGTGTTGCGGCATGGCCAACTCAGGCGCGCGCAACCCGGCGTAGTCGAGGACCACATTGTCCTTGAAGGCTTCGGTGAGGTTGTTGTTGCCTGTCTTAGAGAAATTGAGAACAGCCTTCTGGCGTTGCGCATCGGTAAGGTCGCGGAGCATGGCGAAGCCCCGGTCCTGCTGCTCCTGAAGGACGACGGTGCCCTTATACTTACCCGATTCGGCCATGACCGGCTCGGAGCCGGCGAAATAGGGCGTCATAATCACCTGATCACCCAGGACGAAGTAGTTGACGATGGCGTGATGACCGTCGAGCTGCCAACCCCAGGGCTCGCTGGCGGAGGGCTTGCCCATTACGGTGATGTAGTAGAGCCACTCGCCCAGAAACTCGTGGTCGCCGGTCAACTCAGCCAGGGTCTCATTGAGGCGCATGATGTCGCGGGTGAGTTGGAAGCCTTTGGCGCTGAGGGAGGCTTGCAGAAGGCCGAAGGCAGCCTCGCGCTGCGGCCCGCTCATCTCCAGGAAGCTGACCCCTTGGCGCACATAGAAATGCTGATTCATCCATTTGCGCCACTCGGGGTCGTCGACGGGGAACATGGTTTTGGCGCGCTGCGGAGCGGTCAGAGCGGCGAGGAATCTTTCCGCGGCGTTTCGCACAGGCTCGGTGGAGACTCCCGTGGATTGTATGTGGAACAGATCGGGGATGACGCGACCATCGGTGGTGATGCCTTTGAACGGGTCGGCGAGCCCTTTGCGCTCGTACTCTTCCGACATGCGGCGAAATTGCTCCGCCGTGTTTGAAGTGCCCTGCGGCCAGGCTCTGCGCGCGGCCACGAGGGGGATCAGGGCAGACAAGAGCGATCGGCGGGTGAGGTCCATGGATGCGAGGAATATATCACGAATCCAAAAAATCGGGGAACTAGCGGCCGGTTCCCAGCGTATGAACGAGAGGGCTTATCTATGTTCAAACCGATGTTCTGGGCGGCGCTGGTGTTCGCGGCGGCGTCCCATCCCGCGCTCGCGGATCAATGGAGCAAGACCTTCAACGTTGGCGCCACGCCCGAGCTGCGCGTGGAGACCAGCGATGCAAACGTGACGATACGGGCGGGCGGCGGCAGCGCGATCGATGCCCGGGTGGTGACTTCCGGGTGGGCGATCGGGCCTGGCGAGGTGCACGTGATCGATCATCAGACCGGCGATCTGGTGGAGCTCGAAGTGAAGGTGCCGACGCTGCATTTCAACCTGGGAAACCGGTGGGTAAAAATCGAACTTCAGGTGCCGAGCCAAACGAAGGCCAAGATACACACCGGCGACGGCAACATACGAGCGGACAGCCTGCGGGGGCCGATCAGGCTGGACACGCATGACGGCAACATCGAAGGCGAGGATTTCGATGGCGCACTGGAGGCGTCCAGCGGGGACGGCAATATTCGCGTGCGCGGGAAGTTCGCGGGGCTGAACCTGCGCAGCGGGGACGGCAATATCGACGCCGAGGTGCGTCCGGGATCGCGTATGACAAGCAGTTGGACGGTGCATACGGGCGATGGCAGGGTCACGCTGCGGCTGCCGGAGGGTTTCGCGGCGGATGTGCAGGCGCACACCGGCGATGGCCATATCTCGGTGGATCTGCCACTGACCACGACTGGTGCCACTCATGAGAACGAGGTTAGCGGCAAGCTGAACGGGGGCGGGCAGACGCTGACGATCCACACGGGGGATGGCTCGATACACGTGGAGCGGTTGTAGGCTGTACCACTGGATTGGCAGGCGGAAGCGCCTGCCCCACCATGGTTGTAGAATAGGGCACGTGCCTACTACCGTCGAGCCTCAAACGCACAGACCGCGCCACGGGGTCATCCGTTACGTCAACATCGCGATCGCGATCGTGCTGCTGCTGTTTGCCGCGGCGGTGTACTGGTTCGTATACCGGCCGTTGCCGGAGACGTCCGGCACCGTCACTGCGCCGGTTTCGCAGCGCGTCACGATTGCGCGCGATGCGCTGGGGGTGCCGCACATTTCAGCGGCCACCGAGGAAGACGCCTACTTCGCGCAGGGCTACGTAGTGGCGCAGGACCGGCTTTTCCAGATGGACGGGCTCAGACGCCTGGCGGGCGGGAATCTGGCGGAGATCGTGGGGCCGGCGGCGCTGGAGCTCGACCGGGATTCGCGCAGGCTGCGCATGCGGCGGATGGCCGAAGATGCGTACGTGGCGCTGCCGGCCAAAGACCGCGCTCCGCTGGCGGCCTACGCGCGCGGCGTGAACCATTTCATCCAGACGCACCTGCACGCCTTGCCCGTGGAGTTCACGCTGCTGGGGTATCAGCCACGGCCATGGAGCGTGGTGGATACGATTCTGATCGGCCTGCACATGTACCGCGACCTGACCACCTCGTGGAAGGACGAGATACTGAAACGCGACATGCTGGCGGTGGGCGATCGGGCCAAAGTGGATTTCCTGTTTCCGGCGCGCAGCGGCAACGAGGCGCAGCCCGGATCGAACAACTGGGTCTTGAGCGGCGCGCATACGGCCACGGGAAAGCCGCTGCTGGCGAACGACATGCATCTGCAGTACTCGATTCCGGGCATATGGTACATGGTGCATCTGCAGGCGCCGGGGCTGAACGTATCCGGCGTGTGTCTGCCGGGCGCGCCGTCGGTGATCGTGGGCCACAACGAGCGCATTGCATGGGGTGTGACCAACCTGCACTTCGACGTTCAGGATCTCTACATCGAGAAATTCGATGCGAGCACGGGGCGGTATCTTTATCGCGGCCAGTGGGAACAGGCCCGCCAGGAACGGGAGATCATCCCGGTGAAAGGCGCGCCGGCGGTGGAGATGCCGCTGTGGGTGACGCGGCATGGGCCGCTCTACATCAACGATGCCAAGGAAAGCCTGGCGCTGCGCTGGGCGGCCGGCGAGGCGCAGTCGTACCAATTTCCATTTCCCGAGATAGACAAGGCGCGCAACTGGCAGGAGTTTACTGCGGCACTGGCGCGCTTCCCGGGACCGGCGCAGAACTTCGTCTATGCCGACGTGGACGGCAACATAGGCTATCACGCCACCGGCTTGCTGCCCATACGCAAGACGTATACGGGCGACGTGCCGGTGGATGGATCATCGGGCGATTATGAGTGGCAGGGCTTCATCCCGTTCGACCAGTTGCCGTCATTCTATAATCCGCCCCAAGGGATTATTGTGACGGCGAATCAAAACCCGTTTCCGCCGGATTATCCTTATACGGTAAATGGCAACTTCGCTTCGCCTTACCGGTCGCAGCAGATCAGGGATCTGCTGACAGCGCGGAACGGCTGGCGCGCGCAGGAAATGCTGACGGTACAGAAGGACGTGTATTCGAGCTTCTTCCAATATCTGGCGCAGGCAATCGTGGCGGCATACGACCAGCATAAGGGGGATGCCGCCATGGAGGGCGCGGTGCGAGTGCTGCGCGGATGGAATGGGCAGATGGAGAAAGACGGGGCAGCGCCTATGGTGGCGACGCTGGCGTATCAGCATTTGCGGGAGACGGTTGCGGAACGGGCGGCGCCGGGGTGGGGCGCCAAGTATCGGTACCAAATGGCTCCCGCGATGGTCGAGAAGCTGCTGCGTACACGGCCGGCGGGCTGGTTCAACGATTGGGACGAGACCCTGCTGCGGTGTTTCGCGAAGGGCTTGGAGGAAGGCCGGCGGACACAGGGGCGCGATCCGAGCCGTTGGATCTACGGCAAGTATGTGCAGCTATTGCTGGCCAATCCGGTTGGACGTCATTTGCCGCTGGTGGCGGGGTTCTTCGACATCGGTCCGGTTCCCATGAGCGGATCTGCCACGACCGTGAAACAACTCACCAACGATCTGGGGCCTTCCATGCGGCTCGATGCGGACCTGTCCGACTGGGACCATTCTCTGCTGGAGGGAACCACGGGCCAGTCAGGCCAAGTCCTATCGCGCCATTACAAGGACCAATGGGAGCATTACTATTACGCCCAGAGCTTTCCTATGCAGTTCCGGAAGGTTGAAGCAAAAGATGTATTGACGCTGGTTCCTTAAGCGTTACTCGCCACCGCCGGACTGCACACCGGAGTCGAAAAGGAGCTTGGTCTTGGTGCCGCCCAACTCGATTTCCTGGATGGAGAACTTGCCTTTGTTCTCGTTGTAGAGAATCCTGGTGCGGTCGTACTTCTTGTCGGCGTTTTCCACCTTGGCGGGCACGTCGAGCTTCTGTTTGCCTTTGACGATGGTTACGCCGTTATCCTTCAGGTTGAGCTGGTAGTCACCAGCCTTCAATTGCGTGCCCTTGATGACGGAGGGCTGAATGAGAGTGACCTTGAAGGTCTCCGCGCTGGCGACGGAAAGGGCCAGAACGGCGAAAGAAATCAGAACTTGTTTGATCATGCCCTTATTATAGCACCACTGGCGGTTGGTGTTAAGCCCTGAATATCTGAAATTTTGGTGAGGGGAGCCGTACTTTGCGCGGAGCAATCCGTTGGCGGGCACGGGCTCAAGTCGCGCCAAAGTAACACGACCTCGCTCGCCGCCCGACCTCTACAAGCTACCGGAAATCGCCGCGCTTTTCATTCCGGCGACATTGACGGCCTTGGACTTCAATGTTTGGGCGATGCCGGCATGCGCCGCCTTGCAGCGCCGAACCGCTTTGCAGGAGGCCGTCGGGTGATCGGCAGCCGGCTCCTGGTCAACAACTACCCGATGACAGTGGCCGGCGTCTCCGTGAACGGAGAATTGGTCTCGGGAAATTATTTCCGCTGTCGGTAGCCGCATGAACTGGGCGGGCCGGGCGCACATCACCTGTGCGAAGATTCCTGCCTGTCCGGGTGAGTAAAACCAGGGAACCGAGCGCGTCGGTTGAGTGCAACACTATCCTCCTCGGAGTGCCAGAAACAGGTCACTAATCCGGTAACCTCCGAGCCCGGCTCCGCCTAACGAATCTCTATAGGCGCGGCGGAAGCCCAAATATGATCCTGCACCACCTCGCGGACTACCTCCCGTACGCGGTAGGAACCTCGTCGGTTGACAGAGAACGACGTGGCCGCCCGGATACCTTTCTCTTGCATCCCGGCGAGGCTCGCGGGCGTCAGTTCGAGGTCCATCACGGACTGCTTCCCGGCGACGAAATTGCCTGCCGCGTCTTCGAGCACTGTTAGAAAGGTCAACTCCTGCACGCGGCGGCCCTTCTTTTCGGGAAATCGCAGGCCGCCGGTCTCGACCGCGATCGTCACATGCAGCTTCGCTTGCCCCCCGGCCGGGTCGGCCTGGACCTGCAGAATGACCGGGAAATCCTTGATGTCGGCGCCAGACATTGCGACACGGTCGATGTGCTGCTGCGCGGTTTCGCTCTTGCTGGTGGCGGCCGCGGCATAATAGCCCGGCCGCGTTTCCACGCGGTATCCAAGGTTGCCGCGGATCCGCGTCTTCAACAAATGGTACTTGCCATCGGGATCTCCGGGCGGCGAGAACCCCAACACGTACGACACTTCGGGAGCCGCCACCACGGCGGGCAGAGTACCAGCCCAGTCGTTCATGTCATGCAGGTATTGCCCGCCGGTGGATTTCGAGGCCGCGGCCATAAATTCGGCGAACAGGAACAGTTTGCGCATCTCGGTACGGCCGGTCACCAGGCCCTCGGAATTCACTGCGCTGATCCTGATGTTGGCGCGCAGCGCAGCGTCGGTCAGGGCGCTGGTCCGTTCCTCCATCCCGCCGGTCGGGAAGCCGGGAGAGAACTGCACCAAAACGCGCTTGCCCGGCGCAGCAGCCAGGTGGCGGACCACAATGAGGAGTGCATCCAGTGCGTTGGTGGATTGGTATTCGTATTGTTGCCACACGCTCTGCGCCGCACTCTGCACCACTCCGCGCTGATCGAAGATACACGCCGGATCCGGAGGTTGCTGGGGACAATTGCAGCCGACGGCTTCGTCGACAGCGGCGTCTTCGATCGCGGGGTCCAGATGCCGCACGATAATGTATGCCTCGGACGGGCCGAGCGTGGGGCACATGGTGGTGGAATGCACGCCTTCCGGTGGATGTGGCCGCAGGCGTGCGAGCGCCGCCAGGAGGAGCTTGCGGTCACTGGTGAAATCTAACGACACGGTTCCCGAAGGGGTGAAGATCCCCACCTTGTCGCCAGGCGGCAGATTGTTCGCAACCAGCCGTTCGGCCGCCTGGGCCGACATCCGCACACCCGCCACCGAGGCGTGCGCGTCATCGAAGAACAGTGCTATCGATCGCGGCTCTGGTGGCGGCGCCTGGAGCGTGGCCGCGGCGGGGTGTTTCGCCCCTGCGGCGGGCGCTGGGCCGGCCGGCTGCGCCCTTTGCTCGGAGAAAAACGTAATTTCCCGCGGCTGATTGTTATCCAACACCTCAAAATCGGCCGCTTGTAAGCCGCCGGTCAGGTGGCCGTGCCGGTCGCGCACCGTGGCGACCAGTTCTACCAAGTTGGCATCCGTGGAGATCACCAGGCTCGGTGGAAACCAGGCTCCGCTGCGGATGCGCACCTCCTCAGGAGCTTGCGCTCGCGTAGGCAGCAGCAGGCAGCACATGGAAATGAGCAGCCGCTTTTGAATCCTGAGCCGAGGCTTTACGATGATACGTTTCCTCCGGTTGGGACTCAGTATACATTAAGCGTCTTGATCGAGTGGCGAGAACCATTTGAACACCGCGACCCTAGCGGCGGAAAAGCGCGAACCCTTTTCCCGGCCGAGGCTGGAATCCGACCACTATCGATCAGTCGCCCAGCGTTTAACAATCCCGCGGCAGATCGTTTTACGAAGGCCTCCCGAGGTAAGTTCGACCGCCTTCCGCGCACAACTGCTGGAATTTACGCTTTGCGCACTTGATGGATATGGACTTCGCGGTGAGTGCCCGTTCGTCCTGCGCTCACGCCTCAATCCGATTCTTGTACATCAGCTCGCGCGTTTTGCTCCGCGTTCTTTCAGGCCCCGCCTCGCGACGACGCCCTTGCGCTTCGCTAACCCTTCACCTCCGCCAGGTTGGCTAAAGGACTTTCACCTTCAAACTACCGAACATGCTCGGCACACAACTCCAGGGGCGAGCAAGCTCGCCTGCGCCGACACGAGTGCCTGCGCCACGGCGGTCAAGAGCGGGTGAAGCGCGTCGCCTTGCGGGCCGCGTGCCGCTCCAGCGCCAGCTCGATCAGGCGATCGAGCAGCGCGGAAAAGGGCATGCCGGTCTGCTCCCACATTTTGGGGTACATGCTGATGGAAGTGAAGCCGGGAATGGTGTTGATCTCGTTAATGTAGAGCTTGCCGGTGGCGGACTCCAGCAGGAAATCCACACGCGCCATGCCTTCGCATTCGACTGCGCGATAGCAGGCGACAGCCAGCCGGCGCAGTTCGGCGGTTTGCTCCGCGGTCAATTCGGCAGGCAGGCGAAACTGCGCGCGATCGAGCAGGTATTTGTCCTCGTAGTCGTAGAATTCCTTGGATGGCAGGATTTCACACGGCAGAGAAGCCACCGGATCGTCGTTCCCCAGGACGGCGCATTCCAGTTCCCTGCCCTCAATGCCGCGCTCCACGATAATCTTGCGGTCGAATTCGGCAGCCAGGCGCATGGCCGGTTCGAGCTCCGCGCAATTGTGAACCTTGGAAATGCCCACCGAGGAGCCCAGGTTGGCCGGTTTGACAAAAACCGGGAACGGAAACCGCTGGCAGATGGCCTCGGGGTTCAGCTCCCGGCGCGTGAGCGCGACGTATTCGACCACCGGCAGCCCGCGCTCCAGGCAGACGCGCTTCATCATCTCCTTATCCATGGAGACGGAAGATGCCAGCACGGCGGCGCCCACATAGGGCAGGCCGGCAAGCTCCAGCAAGCCTTGCACGGTGCCATCCTCGCCGAAGGTGCCGTGTAAAACCGGAAACACCACGTCTATTTCCGGATGCGCTCCAGGCTCCGGCAGGATGGGGCGCGGCGACCATTTGCCGGCCTGGTCGATGAAGTACTCGATTACGTCATACCGCGCGCGATCCAATCCCGCCATGATGGATTTCGCGGAACGGATGGAAATCTCGTGCTCGCCGCTGCGCCCGCCGTAGATTACGGCGACCCTGGTCTTCATAAAATACGCTTCCCCAGGGCTGACATGATCATTTCAACTGCCAAATCCGCCGTGCGGTTTACTTCATCGATCACCGGGTTGACTTCGACCACCTCCATGGACAGCATGCGGCCGGAATCGCAGATCAGCTCCATGGCCAGGTGGGCCTCGCGATAGGTGGCGCCGCCGCGCACCGGCGTGCCGACTCCGGGTGCGAACTGCGGATCCACCCAATCCATGTCGAGCGAGAGGTGGAATCCGGCAGTGTCTTCGGTAGCGATGCGGAAGGCTTCATCCATGACGGAGCGCAGGCCGCGCTCGTCAATGTCGCGCATGGTGAATGCGCGCACGCCAGTTTCGCGCACGTGGCCCCTCTCGAGCGAATCCACATCGCGGAGGCCTACCAGCGCGGTCTTGCGCGGATTGACCTTGGGCGCGTAGCCCAGGAGGTTGGCAAGCTCCGGAGGCCCGAGTCCCACGCAGCAAGCCAGGGGCATACCGTGCACATTGCCGCTGGGTGAAGTTTCGGGCGTGTTCATGTCGGCGTGCGCATCTATCCAGATCAGCCCGATTTCCTGCTTCTTTCGGCGGAAATGGCGGGAAACGCCGGCCACCGTACCGACCGCCACGGAATGATCGCCGCCCAGAACCAGCGGCACATTCTTTTTGGTGAGCGCGTGGTCCACCATGACGGCGAGGCGCTTGCAGGCGAGCGCGATTTGCGGCAAATACTTGGCCCGCGCGGGACCCTCGGGCAGGCTTTCCGGCTGATCCACCGGGACGTTGCCGAGGTCATCGACGTGGTAGCCGAGGGCCGTGAGGCGCTTGTTGAGATTCGCTACGCGGATGGCGGAAGGGCCCATGTCCACGCCGCGCCGATCCTGGCCGAGGTCGAGGGGAGCTCCGATGATAGCGATTTGGGATGGGCGCATGGTTATGTCAGACGCCGGCAAGAGTGCCGGCGGGCAGGCAGGAGTGCCTGCGCCACGTCATGGTTTCAGCCTGTACAGCATGCGCGGGAAGGCGATGGTCTCCCGGATATGCTCCAGTCCGCATAGCCAGGCCACGCAACGCTCGATGCCCATGCCGAAGCCGCCGTGCGGCACGCTTCCGTATTTCCGTAGGTCGATATACCAGTCGAAAGCTTCCGGGGGCAGCTTCTGCTCTTCGATTCGGCGCAACAGTAAGTCCACGTCGTGGATGCGCTGGCCTCCGCCGATGATCTCGCCGTAGCCTTCGGGGGCAAGCACGTCTACACCGAGCGCAACTTCGGGACGCGTGGGGTCCGGCGCCATGTAGAATGCTTTCACCTGGGCGGGGTAGCCGTCCACGATGAGCGGACGATCGAAACCCTGGCTGAGCAACGTTTCGTCGGTGCCGCCGAAATCGCCGCCCCACTGGATCTCGCTGCCCTTCGATTGCAGGATCTTGACGGCTTCGTCGTAGCTCATGCGCGGGAACGGCGCTTTGATCGCCTCTAGCTTCGAAACATCCCGCTCCAGCACTTTCAACTCCTCGCGCCGGTTCTCCACCACGCGGCCGGCTACGTATACCAGCATGTCTTCGGCAAGCTGCTTCACGTCTTCCAGCGTGGCGTAGGCCATCTCCGGCTCGACCATCCAGAATTCGGTGAGGTGGCGGCGAGTCTTGGATTTCTCAGCGCGGAAGGTGGGCCCGAAGGTGTACACTTTCCCGAACGCCATGGCGGTGGCTTCGTTATAAAGTTGGCCGGATTGGGTCAGGTAAGCCTTGCTGTCTTCGAAGTAGTTCACTTCGAAAAGCGTGGTGGTGCCCTCGCAGGCGGCGGGCGTGAAAATGGGCGTATCCACCAGCGTGAAGCCGTGCGAATCGAAATATTCGCGCACGGCGCGGATCACTTCGTGCCGCACGCGAATGATGGCGTGCTGCCGCTGGCTGCGCAGCCACAGGTGGCGATGGTCCATCAGGAATTCGATGCCGTGCTCCTTCGGCGTGATGGGATACGGATCGGACTCCGGGACGCGCTGCACGATTTCGACATCTTCCACGTCCATCTCGTGGCCGCCGACGGCGCGCTGGTCGGCGCGGATCTTGCCCGTGACGATGAGGGAGGATTCCTGAGTCAGGTCCTTGATGGTTTCGAACAACGCTTCGGGGAGCGCGCTCTTCACCGCCACGCACTGCATCAGGCCGGTGCCGTCGCGCACGATGGGGAAGACGATTTTTCCGGACTTGCGCAGGTTGTAGAGCCAGCCGGCGATGCGGACGGTTTCGCCCACATGGCGGGAGGCTTCGGCGATGGTAATGCGGGGCGGGGTGGTCGGGTTGGGGCTTGTCATGGGTGAACTGAGCCGAGTACGCGCCGGCAATAGTGCCGGCGGGCAGGCAGGAGTGCCTGCGCCACAGCTTTCATACATTCTCCAGACGGTCGAAAACCTCGGTCACCGCCGACAGGGGCTGCGGGAATTCGGGCGCGTCTTTCAACTCCAGCAGCAACGGATACTGGCCTTCGCGGGAGCGCAGGAGGTTCATCGTCTTTTTCCAGTCCATCGTTCCGCCTTCGGAAACCAGCGGAAACAGGTGGGAATCGTCCTTGCCGTCATTATCGTGGATGTGCGTGGAGCGTATGCGATCCTTCATGATGCCGAAAGCCGCTTCCACTCCTTCGTTGAGGTGTGCGTGCCCCACATCCAGGACGAAGTTCAAGTCGAGATGCGTCAGCTCGAGGAAAAGCGCCAGGCGCTCGGCGCTGGAGAGAGCGTTCGGAATATTCTCAAGCAGGACCTCGACTCCGCGCTGGCGTGCGAAAAGGCTGATCTGCTCCAGCGCCGAGAAGGCCGCGTCGACCTTGCGTTCGGAAAATTCCTCGCCGGAAACGCCCATGTGTTGGATCAGATACTTGAACGGAATGACCTCGGCGATCTCCAGCGCGCGCTTGATCTCGTCCACGATCTCCAGGCGCCTGCCCTTAACGGGCTCAGTGATGGTGACGATCGCGTGCGGTCCCGATCGGCCCCAGATCTCGTCTGAGAACATGGGCGAATGCAGGGAATGCAGTTTCAGCTCGGAATCGCGAAACCAGTGGCCCAGTTCAACGATCTGGGCGCGATCATGGTAGTCGAGATGTTGGCGCGCGCAGAAGATCTCCACGGCCGGAATCCCCGCGTGCTGAATCTTATCGAGCTGCGCCACGGTCAGCCGGTGATTGACGAACAAGTGCGTGGACAAAACGTGCTGCATGCTTAGTATCCTTTAGCGGTCGCTTCGGTGCGCGGATCGGCCGCCCCTTCGAGCCAGCCGTCGCGAGCTTCGACAGCGGCCACTTCACCGATGCTGTTTACGATCTTGATGTGATGGCCCCGTGCTTCGAGCAAGGCGATGGTATCGGGCGACATGCCACGCTCGACCACGAGCTGGTCGGGCAGCCATTGGTGATGGATGCGAGGAAAGTTCACGGCATCCTGCATGTTCATTCCGAAATCCACCACGTTGAGGAGAACCTCGAGGACGCTATTGATGATGGTGGGTCCACCTGGCGTGCCCAGTACCAGGAAGAGCTTGCCGTCGCGCGTGACGATGGTGGGGGTCATGGAAGATAGCGGGCGTTTGCGCGGCTGAATGCCATTCGCCAGGCCCTGCACGAGGCCGTACGCGTTCGGCTCGCCGGGCTTGGCGGCGAAATCGTCCATCTCGTTGTTCAGCAGGAAGCCCAGACCGGGGACGGTCACGCCATCGCCGTATCCGCCGTTCAGGGTGTAAGTGACGGCCGCGGCATTTCCCTCGGCATCCACGATCGAGTAGTGCGTGGTTTGGGTGCTTTCGGCCGCCGGCAGGTTGGCCGGGTGTATGTCGGAACTGGGTGTGGCGTGCGCGGGGTCGATGGACTGCCGCAGTCGCGCGATGTAAGCTTTGTCGAGCAAGCCGGATATGGGTACCTTGACGAAATCCGCATCGCCCAAGGACGCGGCGCGGTCGGCGAAGAACCGGCGCATGGCTTCCGCCAGAAAATGGAGTTCGACGGCGGAGCCCGCTCCCGATTTGTCGTATCCGGAGCCTTCCAGCACGCCCAGCATTTGCAGAATGCCTACTCCACCGGAACTGGGCGGCGGCGCAGTCAGAATGCCGTAGCCCCGGTAGCTGCCGGAGAGCGGCTGGCGTTCGGTTACGGTGTAATCCTTTAGATCTGTGGCAGTGATCAGGCCGCCATGCCGCTCCATGTCGGCGGCCAGCAGCCTCGCGGTCTCGCCCTCGTAGAAATCGCGGGCACCCTGTTCGCGTATGCGCCGCAGTGTGCGCGCCAGCTCCGGTTGGACCAGAGTTTCGCCAGCTTCGTAGGGCTTGAGGTCCCGTAGAAAGATGCGCTTCGATTCCGGAAAGCGGCCCAGCAGGTCGGAGCCTCTGCGTAGCGATTTGGCAAGATCGTACGAAACCGGGAAACCTTGCTCGGCGAGCGCCTGCGCGGGCGCCACCAGGTCGGCCCAGGGCTTCCGGCCGTACTTCTTCGAGGCGTATTCGAAGCCGCGCACGGTGCCGGGAACGCCGGCCGCGCGATAACCCACCTCGCTATCTTTGGTGGGTTTGCCGGACGCGTCCAAATACATGGTGGGCGTTGCGGCCTGCGGCGCGCGCTCCCGGAAATCGATGAATGTGGAGCGGCCATCGGCGAAACGCACGAGCAGGAATCCGCCGCCGCCGAGGTTGCCTGCCGAAGGATGCGTCACGGCCAGCGCGAAGCCCACGGCGATGGCCGCATCCACAGCATTGCCGCCGGCTTGCAGCACGGCTACGCCGGCGTCTGTGGCGTGCGGCTCGACTGTAACGACCATGGCGTGGCGCGCATGCACCGGCTGCGCCGCCCACATGGGCAGAGCGGCAGCCAGTCCCAACCCCAACGCCAACTTGCGCATAGACTCTTGATTCTACTATGAGGCGCGCATGCGCCGCCGTTTACACTCGAACAACACGATGCCCGCGGCAACCGAGACGTTCAACGACGGAATGTGGCCTTGCATGGGAATGCGCACCAGCACATCGCAGTGCTTGCGGACCAATTCATGCAGGCCCTTGCCTTCACCACCGAATACCAGGACAGTGGGCGCGTGGTAGGCGACAAGATCGTAATCCTCGGCGCCGCGCTCGTCGAGGCCGTAGATCCAATAGCCCTGTTCCTTCAATTCTTCGAGGGTACGATTGATATTGCCGGCGCGCACCACGGGAAGATGTTCGATCGCGCCGGCGGCCGCCTTGGCCACCACGTCGGTCAGGCCGGCGGCCCGGCGCTCCGGAATGACGATCGCGCCCGCCCCGGCGGCGTGCGCGGTGCGGATGATGGCGCCGAGATTGTGCGGATCTTCCACGCCATCCAAAACGACCAGCAATTGCGTGGCTGGCGCTACGTCTTCCAATGCCGCATACGCTTTGGAAGCTCCCATGGCGACGACGCCCTGATGGGCCGGCGTGCCGGCCAAGCGGTCGAGCCCGCCGCGCTCCTCGAAGCGGACGGGGACCGACGCGCGGCGCGCCAGGTCGATGATCTCCTGAAGGCGCGGGCCGCCCGCGTGTTTGGCGATCAGGATGCGATCGAGTGGACGCCCTGCCTTGAGGCTTTCCAGTACCGGATTGATGCCGCTCAGTATGGCCATAGTGAATAGAGCGAGTTGAAGCTCGCTCCGGCACGCTAAGAACTTGTTGAAAAAATGTCTGGCAGGCGAAACCGCCTGCCCCACCTAACCTGCAAGTTGCTGATTTGCCGTGGTGGCGCAGGCGGTTCCGCCCGCGTTTGCAGACTAATCAAACGTTTTCCGACAAGCTCCTAAAGCGTGCGGCACGTCTTACGGCTCCGGCTGCAGGCCCAACCCGTTATTGAACCGGTTCGTGAAGTTCGCTATCGCCGCGACCAATGTGAGCTCCACGATCTGCTCATTATCGAAGTGCTCGGAGAGGGCATCGCGCGTGCCGGCGGCGTTGGCTGTGCGCGTGAGCTCGCGGGCATATTGGATGGCGGCGCGTGCCGGTCCGCTGAAGACGTCGTCCTTTTCAGTCTGCAAGGCGCGCATTTCATCCTCGGAGACGCCCGCTTTGCTGCCGGATGCCTCGTGGGCAGCCGTGCAATAGGCGCACTTATTGGCGTAGGAGACCGTGAGGTAAACCAGCTCCTTGATACGCCGGTCCACCGGGCCGCGGCCCATCACTGCTCCGTAAAGAGGCACGAAGGTCTTCAGCACTTCCGGCCGGTTAGCCATGGTGCGGAAGAAATGATTCGCGCGGTTCGACTTCTTTTCCAATTCCGCCAGAAACTCGTTTTGCAATGGGTCAGCCATTCTGATCGCAGTAGCCATAGGTTCCAGTATAAATGGGACGCGGCTCAGGCGGCGGCTTCGGCGGCTTGCTCAGCCACACACACCGCGTGGCGCAGAATGCGCTCCAGGTGCCTGCAAATGAGTAGAAGATTCACATAGGCTGTCACGTCGCCCGGGGTCGATGTCAAAAGCGATACCTTTTCAGCCAGGGCTTGACACTCGGCGCGGATGGCTGCCTCGCGGGGCCGTGCCGATAGGGCCAAGCTGCGATCCTCATTGCGCCAACCGTCGATCGCGCCGGACAGGATCTCCCCGATCCTGGCGCCGATTTCGGATATCTGGCTTAGGATCTGCGATGGCGGCCGGCCCTGTTTCGCCGAGACCAGGCACACCATTTCGTAGGCGTAGTCGCCGATCAGCTCCAAATCGACAATGGCGTCCAAAGCTCCGGTGATTAGCCGCGCATCGCGCGCCACCGGCGCCTGTAGCGTGATAACGTTCAGGCACTGGTCGTGGATGAGCCGGTGTTGATGGTCCGTCTGCGATTCCAGCTCGCTGGCTTTCGCCGCGCGATCGGGATTCGGATCCACCACCGCGCGGAGCGCTTCCGCGAGCAGTGCGCTAGTGGTTTCGCCCATCGCGATCAGATTCCGGCGAACCGCTTCCAGCTCGCCGACATAACGCGTTCTCATCATCAGTTATTGCTCCTTTGCCGCAAACAAGTCACACCGAGCTAGCGCCGAAGAATCGAGTTTCGCAATGTTTTTCTTGGGAATCTCCGGCCTGGCAATGACGCGCAGGCCGTCACATGGGGAAGGTAGCCTGTTAGTCTGTTGCCTGACCGGATTCGCCCGGCATACTCGAAGGTTTGTTCATATGTTGTCCGAACGCCTTCATTGGGTGCGGCGCCCACAAGCTACATCGACGGGAAAACGCACGTCCAGAAACCGCTGAATCCAGCGTCCCGCGCAGCGCATCGCGTCTACGGTTTTCATCCGCATTGGTCTCACCTCCTTTCTCTGCATCTTCGTGTTCATGCGCGGCTCCTATCTCGCAAGCATCACTACGTGATACACCACCAGCAGGACCATCAAAATCAGGTAGGCCCGCAGGCTCAGCAGCGAAAACCGCACGCTGCGCGTCATGGCCATGGGGCCCAGCGACTCCGTATCCACCTTCGTCTCGGGCACGTCATCCAGCGGGTGAACCACTACGAAATGGTCCTTTCTTGTTTCGTTCCTTGTTTCCAGATCGAGCGGACTTGCCATCGTTCCCATTTTCGTTTCCTCCTCAAGTGGTTGGCCCGCCTACGGCGGACGGGAATAGATTCGGCGCGGTCACCTGCGCCGCCAGGATCAGGGACAAAATGAACAGGACAATGATGATGGTCCAGTTCACCCAGTTATTCCAGGGCTTGTTGGCGTACTCGCCCAGGAGTTCTTTATCGTTCAGCAGAAGCTGCAGGAAGATGACCGCCGAGGGCAGGATCACACCGGCAAGCACCTGCACGCCAAGAATAATCAGTTGCAACGGCGCGCGTGGAATCAGGACGATGCCCGCCGCAGCGGCCACGCAAATCAGATACATCGAATAGAATCCGCGCGCCTGGCGCCAAGGCAACTGCAGGCTGTGGGGCCAGCCGCGCACTTCGCCGTATGCCCAGGCGCTCGAAAGCGAGATCGCCGTGGTGCCCAGCACCGCCGCGTTGATCATCATCAGCAGGATAAGATTGCGCATCAACGGTCCCGCGAACGTGCCGATATCGGCGGCCATTTGCGCCGGATCGGTGAAGCGGAACCCGTGCGCCTGCGAAGCCGCCCCGGCGATCATCATGCAGACGGCAGCGGTGATGGTAACGCAAGCGCCCAAGAACGTATCCAGCCGCGCCCATTTGACGTCCGCAAAGCGCAGCCGCTTGTCGGCGATGCAGCTTTGCTGGAAGAAAAGCTGCCAGGGCGCGATGGTGGTGCCCACAATCGCGATCACCAGGAACATGAGATCCGCTGTAATCCCACCCGCGGGCATGGACGGCGCTAGCGTGTGCTTCACAATCTGCCCCACCGGCGGCCCCAAACGGAATGCGATCCAGAACCAGGCGAAATCCAGCAGGCACAGAAATACGACGGTGCGCTCCCATCGGCGATAGCTACCCGTCAGCACCAGCAAGACCAGGCCGGCCGCGGCCAGCGGCACGCCGTACCGGGGGTCCACTCCCATCTTGCTCAGTGCCAGGTTGATGGCCGCAAACTCGGTGACCAGGGTCAGAAAATTGACCGCCTGCAGATCGACCAGCGAGAACAGCCCCCACCACTTGCCAAAACGCTGGTAAATCATGGCGGCGTGGCCCTTGCCCGTCGCGATTCCCAGGCGCACCACCATTTCCTGTATGAAATAACAGACCGGCAATAAGAGCAGAACGATCCAGAGGAGATGAGTGCCGTATTGCGCGCCGGCCTGACTATAGGTGGATACCGCGCCTGCGTCGTTGTCCGCGACCATGACGATCAGGCCGGGCCCGAAGACCATCAGGAACGTCAGAAGATCGCGCGTCCACTTGGATTTCACCACGCGCCCGCGGACTGGCAACAAGTCGGTGTCCAGGCCGGCCGCGGGCATTGTCAGTACTTTGTTCTCCATCGCCACCCCTCCTGAAAGTTCGCCCGAGCACACACTACGCCCATCAGCCGGAACGTAGTTCGATCCGAGGCGAATTCTTAACTCAACTTTTATCGAGGGAGAAGGAGATTGCCGCCTTCACCCCCGCGTTCACCACCGAAAAACTTGTGGAAGAAGCGCGGGTGAGGCGATAGAGGAGGGTACCGCTACCGGGTCACGATCGTTTCTTCCGTACTTTGCCGCCCTTACTAGGAGGCTTATCGTCGTTAGGTTCCATATACCTTTCTGGGAGCAAGAGAAGCCTGTGAGGAAATGAAAAAAGCCATTTCCCCCAGCAGAGAAATGGCCAACTATCGCAGAACGATGCTGACGGATTCCCCCACTGGTTCAAGCTTCAGCACCGCGCGCCGTGAGAGGCCGGAAGGCCTCAGCCACCTTAGGAAAACCCTTAACCCGGGAGTTCCTGGTCTACCCTGACTTGCAGCATCTTTGGACGCTTTAGGGCAGTGGCCTATTTGCCGCGCGGACGCCTCGCCCACCGAGGATCCATGCAACTACCAATTCCACCTTACCTCCGGAGTTGCGAAAGTGTCAACAAAAAAATGATAAAAATGTTCTCATGAACTAGTAAAGACGAATGTTGGACAAACTGCGCAAGACCGTGGGGAGGATTCCAAGGGGCAAGGTTGCCAGTTACGGCGATGTGGCGCGGGCCGCAGGCTATCCTGGTGCTGCCCGCCAGGTCGCGTGGGCGCTGCACAATGCCAAGGGCGGCATCCCCTGGCATCGGGTGTTGGGCGCCGGGGGACACATCCGGCTGCCGGGTCACGCCGGGTTGGAGCAACGGCTACGACTCGCGGCAGAGGGGGTGGCCTTTCGCGGCAGCCGCGTCGATATGGTGCGCCATGCTTTCGATTTTTCGGCCCGGCGTGGATCTGGTGTGAAGCGCTAAGGTTGACAGACGGAAGCGTCTGTCCCACCCCGGTGGGGCAAGCACTAGAAGGACCAGGTAACGCTGGTGTAGCCCGTGTTCGCGTGGTAGCCCTGGTAAAACGAAAACAGCCCGAAATCTTCGTGGTAGTTGTAATACTGCCAGCCTGCGTTCCACCTGAGCTTGGGATTTAGCCGGATGGAAACGCGCGCCAGGGGCGATTGGTAGTTCAGCGGGAAAGTCTGTACCGGCGTGAAGACCAGCGACACGGGAGCGGTCGTACCCGCCGGCACGGCGGAAGCGCGCCCATCGCCGGTATCCCGCGTGATGCTGTAACCGACATATACGTCAACGCGCTTCTTCACCACGAAGCGCGAGCCGAAATTGGCCGCATGAATATTGCTGATGTAAATCTGATTGCTGGTGAATGCCGAAACCTGCGGAAACCCGGCGAAGAACGCAATCCCGGAGAGCGAATCCAGGTGCAGCTTGGCGTAGCTGGCATCCAGCGTGAACCAGTCGCGCGGCGCCCATGCGGCATTCGCGCTGTAATTGCGCGCATGCGAACTGTAACTGGTAAGCGTGATCGAATTATTGTTGTAATTCTGCTGATACGCGCTATTGAGCGTGAGCTTGCGAATGCGGTACTCGACGCGTCCGTTTAGCGTCTGGTAATTACGGTCGCTCACCGGAGTGAACGGCCGGTCGCCGCGGCCGATCTCGCTTTCCAGATTGATCGTCATGGCTTTCACGGGCTTCAGCCGGACGCCCAACAGCCCTTCCTGCAAATGGTTGTTCTGCTCGTACATGGCTCCGGAAAAGGGCCCGCCGGGATTCGCATAGTCCTCGATATCCTCTATCCGGCGCGCCGAGTAGTGATAGCCGCCATAGAAGGAAAGCCATTTCCGGACGCGATAGTGCAGGTCCGTGGCGTTGGCAATCGTGCGCAGTCCCAGATACCGGAATGAGATGAAATCGGATGTCTGCGTAGCGAGATTGAACTGCTCGTAGGCGGAGGTCCCGTCGATGCGCGTGCTATTGACCGAGGTGTTGTTGACCAGCGTGAGGTTCGCGGTGGGAAAGAGGCTGATCGAAAGATCGCCTGTGAACTGCGGCCGACCTGCATCTCCGCCTACCTGTACCAGTTGATTCTGCGCACCGATGGGGGTTGCACCGAACGCGCTTTCGTCCATGATGAAATTGCCCCGTCCCGCCACGTAGACGGCCCGGCCATTCACAGCCAGGGACTTGCTGTTCTTGGTCAGATTCCCTAACCAATAGGGGCTGGCGCCGCGATACGGCTCCGAACGCTGGAACTGCGAAAGCGTGACGCCAGCTCCAGGGTTGTCGCCGGAGGCTAAACCGTTTTCCTGATACCCGCTGTCATCCTTGAAATAGACCCACGTGTGCAGCAGAGTGAGCTTGAATCCGGCGAGCTCCACGTCGGCGCCCAAACGATATTCATTCTGCTCGCGCCGCACATTCATGAATAGCGGGAATTCGCTGCCCGCCGAGCCGCAATATATTGCGCCGTTGAAACACAACTGGACGGTGGAGAGCGCCGGACCGTCCTGCACATTGCGGCTGTAGCCCATACGAAGCTGGACCTTGGATTGGGGAAACAGAGTCAAATTGTGGTCCTGCATCGTGCGGCTGGTATCCATCAGGTGCAGACCGGCAGCCACCGGCAGACCCGGATTATAGTAATCGTCCAGGCGCCACAGCAGGTCATAGCGGTACAGCTTGTTCTTCTCCACGCGCAGAGCGGCCGATTGATAGGGATCGTTTCCCAGTCCCACTGTGGTGAGGACAATCTGGTCGAACCAGCGCCCGTGGCTGTCGCGCGAGTTTACGGTCAGGTTGCTGGAAAGCAGGCGTATGCCGTTTCCATAATTGACGTCGCTGCGGTATGTGCCGACGCTGCCATCCACGACTCCGAAGCGGTAGCCGGTTTCGAACGACTCCACGACGTTGTAGTCTCCAGTATTTTCGCCCCGCGCCGGGCCGGCCTGCTCGGGAGTAGGCGCCACCACCTCCTGCGCCAGCCCGGCTTGCGCCAGGAATAAGCCACCGAAAAGAAGCGCGTTTCGCATCGCCGGTCTCCTAACGCAAGAAGTAGCTGTCGCTGTTCGACCCATGGATGCGCACGTGACACGTGGTGCACCGCTGATATCGCGGGTCCAGCATGTTATGCGTTTGCGACAGCAGCGTGATGCCGTTGTTACGCGTTCCGTAACTACCCGCGCCGTTGTGGCATCGCAGGCATAACGTGAAGGTCACGGGACGGACCAGCAGTTTCGCGTTGGTGGACCCATGCGGAAAATGGCACACCTGGCAACCCTCCACGCGCGCGGGCGGATGCTCGTACGCGAATGGGCCGCGCTTGTCCGCGTGGCATTTCAGGCATGGCTCTTCATTGCCCACCGCCTGTTGCATCATAGGCGGCCGGTCCGCCATGCCCCAGGTAGGCGCGAACGCGCCATGCGGATTATGGCAATCGGTACAGGTCATGAAACCTTCGTTTACGCGGTGCTTGAAGGGCATGGCGAATTGCGCGCGCACCGCGGCATGGCAGCCGTAGCACACTTCGACCTGCTTCTTTGCCAGCAGGAACTGCGGAACCGGCGATTTGTGAATCGAGTGGCAATTGGTGCAGACCACGTCCGCCAGTGAGTGTTGCGAGCGTCGGATATTGACCTTCCCAAAATCGCGGGCGTGGCAGTTCAGGCAGGCGTCCAGAACCGCCTGGGGCTCCATTAGCGAAAACGCCCGCGGAATGGTGGTCTTGCCGCCGTGCGCTTCGACGTGGGCTTTGCCGGGTCCGTGGCAGCCTTCGCAGCCGGTGCGCTCCGGCAGTTGATCGCCGCTAGCGATGCTTTTGTAATGCGGATTCTTGTAGAAATTGAACCAGACGTCCGCATGGCAAGTCTTGCAGACGTTGCTGCCGAGGTAGTCGGAAGCCATCGACGGAGCGCACAGACATAACGGCAGCAACCATCTGAACACGGTTTCAATATAGGGGAAAAATCGCTAAACAACTGCAAATTGTGGGGGCCGGGATGCCCTGCGAGTCGATATGTTGAAACTGTTACTTGGGGCTATTCTTCACACGGAGAAAATCTGTTATGATGCTGGGAGCGGGACCGATTACCGGAACCGATCCCGCCACGGCGTTTACCGCTGGCCCTTACGGGTCCAAACGATCAACGCCGCGAACCGGCCGACAAAAGCGAGCCGGATCACCAGCATAGATCCCCCTTTCCGCTTCCAGTGGAGGCCCGGGCGTTATCCCGGGCTTTCCCGTTTGAAGCTCTAGTGCTCCGCGCGAGAACTCGGTCTGCCACCTTCCAGGAAAGGCTAATGATTAGTGGCTGGCTTAGCCAATCGTCACCAATTTATTGAACGCGGCGCTTGCCGGACAGGCTGCGCTGCCCCTCTGTTTTCCACACGGAGAAATCTGCTATGATGCTGGGAGCGGGATCGATGTGTGGCACCGATCCCGCGGCGGCGTCTACCGCAGGCCCTTATGGGTCCAAACGATCAAGCCGAGAAGCGGCCGACAAAAGCCAGCCGGATCACCAGCACAAGGATCATAATTCGATCCCCCTTTCTGCTTCCAGTGGAGGCCCGGGCGATATCCCCGGGCTTTCTCGTTTGAAGCCCAAATGCTTCGCGCGAGAAGCCGCACCGCCACCTTCCAGGAAAGGCTAATGAATAGTGGCCGGCGTGGCGAATCGTCACGCATTTATTAAGAACGCGGCGCTTGCCGGACAAGCTGCGCTACCCATCTGTTTTCCACATGGAGAAATCTGATATGATGCTGGGAGCGGGGCCGGTGTTTGCGTCACCGATCCCGCGGCGGCGTTTACCGCTGGCCCTTACGGGTCCAAACGATCAACGCCGAGAAGCGGCCGACAAAAGCCAGCCGGATCACCAGCATAAGGATCATAGTTCGATCCCCCTTTCTGCTTCCAGTGGAGGCCCGGGCGTTGCCCCGGGCTTTCTCGTTTGAAGCCCAAATGCTTCGCGCGAGAACCCGCACCGCCACCTTCCAGGAAAGGCTAATGAATAGTGGCCGGCGTTGCCAATCCTCAGCCATATTTTTGCGCGGGGTCGAAGCGCGCCAGCTTGCCACCACCTGTCTTGATGCCGGAGAATAAGGGATCACAAAATTATGGCTAGAGAATACAGCCTGGTCCCCCGCGCCGTGCCCCGCGTGGAGACGCCGTTCAGGAAGATCGTCACGGAGCTGCCGGTTGCCGCGTCGCTGCCGATCCTGGAGCGCTTGCACGCCTGTGAGCCGGTCGCCATGCGGGGCCAGCCGCCGATTGTCTGGCATCGTGCCGAGGGATTCCAGGTATTCGATCCTTATGGCAACCAGTGGGTGGATTGGTCCTCCGGAGTACTGATCGCCAATGCAGGCCACGGCCGGCGGGAAATCGTGGATGCCATCAACGCGCAGGCTTCCGCGCCCCTGCTCACGACCTATTGCTTCCCCAGCGAGATTCGCGCGCGCCTGGTCGAAAAGCTGGTATCGATTCTGCCCGAGCCTCTGAAGAAGGTCTTCCTGCTGACGACTGGTTCGGAAACCGTGGAGTGCGCCATCAAGCTGTGCCGCACGCACGGCGTGAAATCGGGCGGCCGCTCCAAGAACGTGATCGTCTCCTTCGACAAGTCGTTCCACGGCCGCACGCTGGGTGCGCAGCAGGCCGGCGGCATCCCCGCCTTGAAGGAGTGGATCATTAATCTGGACCGCGGCTTCATGCAGGCGCCGTTCCCAGATGGCTACCGCACGCCCGATACGTCCTTCGATCTGTTCGAGCGCAGCCTGCGCGAAAGCGGCATTGAGCCGCAGAACGTGGCGGGCGTCATCCTGGAGACCTACCAGGGCGGCAGTGCGGCATTCGCGCCTCCCGCATACATGCGCGACTTGCGTTCCTGGTGCAGCGGACACAAAGCCTTGCTGGTGTGCGATGAGGTGCAGGCCGGGTTCGGCCGCACCGGCACGCTCTGGGGGTTCGAGCACTACGGCATCGTGCCGGACTTGGCTCTTTTTGGAAAGGGCATCTCCAGTTCCCTGCCCCTGGCGGTGGTGGCCGGGCGGCCCGACGTGATGGATCTGCAGCCGGCCGGCAGCATGACGTCCACGCATACCGGCAACCCTGTCTGCTGCGCGGCGGCGCTGGCCTCCATCGACCTGGTACTGAGCGAGAATCTCGCGGGGAACGCGCGCCACGTGGGCGGCGTGCTGCACCAGAAGCTCGCGGCGCTCGAGTCGCGCACGCCGCAGATCGGCCGCGTGGATGGGAAGGGTCTGGTTGCCGGCGTGGCCTGCATCGTCCCCGGAACCAAGGAACCTGACGGCGACCTGGCGTGGGAGGTGGTGCGCCGCGCGGTAGAAAAGGGCGTGTTGATGTTCAGCCCGGTGGGCCATGGAGGCGGCACCATCAAGATCTGCCCGCCGCTGGTGATCACCGAGGCGGCCCTTCTGGATAGCGTCGCCGCGCTCGAAGAGGCCTTTATCGAAGCCGTGAGTGAGCAGGCCGTGGCCGCCTGATGGCTCTCCCGCGAGTCTTGATCGTCGGCGGCGGCATGATCACGCACGATCAGCTTCTGCCGTCGCTCTATCACATCCAGCGGCAGGGCCGCATCGGCGAAATTGCCGTGTGCGCGTCGCGATTCCGCACCGTGCGCGATCTGGCTGCAGCCGAAACGTTGCGGCGCGCCTTCCCTGGCCAGTCCTTCCGCTGGTACCCCGAGCACGATGGCCCGCCCCAGCCCAACCTATTCCGGGAAGCCATCGCTGCGCTTCCGCCGCGCCAGATCGTGGTGGTGGCCGTGCCGGACCAACTGCACTACGACGTTGTCATGACGGCGCTGGGTGACCATCAGCACGTCTTATGCGTCAAGCCGCTGGTGCTCGAATATCGACAGGCCGTCGAGATCGAACACGAAGCCCGTGGCCGCGCGCTGGTGGTTGCGGTGGAGTATCACAAGCGCTTCGACGACCGCAGCCTGATGGCCCGCCGCAAATATCGCGAAGGCTGGTTCGGCGAATTCCGACTGGGCACGGCGCGCCTGTTCGAGAAATGGTATTACCGCCGCTCCAATTTTCAGAACTGGATGACCGCGGAGTACTCCGACGCCTTCACCTATATTGGTTGCCATTACGTCGACCTGGTCCACTTCATCACCGGACTGCTGCCGGTGGCCGTTAGCGTCTACGGGGTGCGCGACCGGTTCCCCAACGGCAACGAGGGCTTTCTATGGACCGACGCGCGCGTGATCTGGAACAATGGCGCTTGCCTGAATGTGCAAAACGGGCTCGGCTTTCCGGACGACGCGCCCGGCACAAACACGCAAGGCATAATGCTTTACTGCAGCGGCAACGATAAAGGGGCGCTGTTGGCCCACTCGGACCAGTACCGCGGCTTGCAGTACAGCTACACGCGCAAGGCGGATGACTCCGGCGCTACGATCTATGCCGAGCCCAGCCCCGACTATTTCCAGTACTTGGATCTCGGCGGGGAAGGGCTGACGCCGGTGGGATACGGCTATCGCTCGGTCGAGTACATCGTGTCCAACATCATCCGGCTGGACTCCGCGCCGGAAGACCGCCGCCGCGAACTGCTCGAGGAGTTCGATCGTGCCGGCATCATGGCCACGCCGGCAAACAGCAGCTACAACGAACAGGTAGTCGAGGCTGGGCGGCGGTCGATCTTGGATGGCGGCCGGCAGGTGGCGATACCGTTTTGATACCGCGTTATACTGCGAACGATGCGCCTTGCCGTGCCGATCGCCGCGCTTGCGGCGCTGCTGAGTTCGTGTGGATCTGAACCGAAACCATCGCCAGCCGCGGCGCCCGAGAAGGCCGAAGCTCCCAAACCGCCGGATGAGTCGCGCCGGTTCCCCATGGTGAATCTTGTGGACACCCAGGTCATCGAGAAGAACCTCATGGGCAAGTTGTTTATGCCGGGCGGTACGCTGGCGAATTATCGGAAGGGCAAGACCGAGTACAGCATGTTCCTCGCCAAGCTCCCCACAACGACGGACGCCGCCCTCCTGCTGTTGAACTGGCAAAAAGCGCTCACGGGAGCGCGGCTGATTCCTTCGTTTGGCGGCTACTTTGGCCAGGACGCCGCAGGTCCGGTGTTCGTATTCTCCAAGGGCGCATGGATCGCAGGTATCGCAGGGCTGCCGGAAAAGGAAGCGGACCTACAGGCTCGCACTCTGGCCGCGCATTTGGATTAAAGCAACGGAAAGGAGAATCGTGCCTGCAAGGAACCTGATGGATTTGACCGGACGTGTCGCGGTGGTGATTGGCGGCACTTCGGGAATTGGCCGCAAATTGGCTGGCGGTCTCGCTGAAGCGGGCGCTGCTGTGGTGCCCACCGGCCGGCGTGAAGCAATGGTAGACGAAGCGTGCGTGGAGATCGAGCGCGCCGGTGGCAAAACGGTGCGCCACGCATGCGATATCGCCTCGCGCGAGTCCATCGACCGCCTGCGTGACGCGGTCCTCGCGGAGTTCGGACAGGTTGACGTGTTATTGAATGCCGCTGGTCAGACACTCAAGAAGCCGACCGCGGAGATCACCGAAGAACAGTGGAATCAAATACTGGACGTGAATCTCACAGGCATGCTGCGCGCTTGCCAGTCCTTCCGCGCAGCGTTGGCGGCGAACCGGCGCGGGCGCATCGTCAACATCGCTTCGCTCACCTCCTTCGTGGCCTTCAACGAAGTGGCGGCGTATGCGGCGTCGAAGGGGGCGGTTCTGGCGCTCACGCGCAACCTGGCAATCGAGTGGGCACGGGACGGCATCAACGTCAACGCTATCGCCCCCGGGGTTTTCCGCACCGATCTGAATGCGCAGTTTCTCGACGGCACCGAGCGGGGTCGCGAATTGAAAATGCGCACGCCCATGGGCCGGTTCGGCCAGACCGAAGAGCTGATCGGCGCGGCGCTGCTGCTGGCATCGGATGCAGCCAGCTTCATCACCGGCCAGTGCATCACCGTGGACGGCGGGTTCTTGGCATCCGGAGTGAATCAGTGATCCTGGAGAAGTATTCGCTGGGCGTAGGCGACCGATTTGGGCAACAGGCCAAGGCCCAGTTGGCCGCCTGTATGCTCGCCGCCGAACGCGGCGTTTCCGTCATCCCCGTATGGAATAAATCCAACCGCGAACACAAGATCGTAGGTTCCGAACCTTACAGTACCCGAGCGGCCGCGGACGCCGCCGTGCGCGAATCGGGTTGGACTCGCGCGTATTATGTGGACGCGGACCACATCAATCTGGATACGGTCGACCGCTTCCTGGAGTCCAGCGACTTCTTCACTATCGATGTCGCCGACGCGATTGGGCGCCCCGTCGAACCGGCGTTGGCAGAAGCTTTCCTGCGCCGCCATCCCGAGCTGGAATCCGCCACCGCCTTGGCCGCGGCGTCGAAGTATCTCGCTGCAGTGCAGGAAGCCGGGCGGATCTACCGCCGCATCGCGTCGCGCAAGACAGCCGGCGCTTTCGTCACCGAAGTTTCCATGGACGAGACGGATTCGCCCCAAACGCCCGCCGAGCTGCTGCTGATCCTGGCCGCGATCGCGGATGAAGGAATCCCGATCCAGACTATCGCGCCGAAGTTCACGGGCCGGTTCAACAAGGGCGTCGACTACGTGGGAAATGTCGAGCAGTTCGAGAACGAGTTCTCAGCCGACCTGGGCGTGATCGCTCGAGCTATTCGGCAATACAGCCTGCCCGGCAACCTGAAGCTGAGCGTGCATTCCGGCAGCGACAAATTCTCGCTTTATGGACCGATGCGAAGAGCGTTGCGGCGGTGCGACGCCGGAGTGCATCTGAAGACGGCCGGCACCACCTGGCTGGAAGAGCTGATCGGCCTGGCGGAAGCAGGTCCTGAGGGCCTCGCCATGGCCAAAGAGATCTACGCGGGGGCGCATGAGCACCTGGAGGATCTCCGTGCGCCTTACGCCGCGGTGATCGATATCGATCCCGCACGCCTGCCAGCTTCAAGCGAAGTGTTCCGCTGGACCGCGGAGCAATACACCGGTGCCTTACGACACGATCCGGCCAATCTGGATTTCAATCCGCACCTACGCCAGTTGCTGCATGTGGCTTACAAAATCGCGGCTGGAATGGGTGAGCGTTACACAGACTTGTTGCAGGCATGTGAAGGCTCCATCGCGCGCAATGTAACCGCGAACCTGTTCGCCCGGCACATCGAACCGTTGTTCCTGCGCGCCTGACGGGGCGGCACGGCGAGCTGAAGATCGCCGTTGGCAGGCGAAACCGCCTGCCCCTCCGCCTGCGCCACCAAAGCAAATACTCTGTCTGCGGTGGTGGGGCAGGCGGTTTCGCCTGCCAAACTCGTGCCCGCCCAAGCCGGCAACCGTGTCGAAGTAGAATGGAGTTTCTCGCGAGGAGCAACCATGCAACCGGCAACCTGTGACATCGGCCTGATCGGCCTGGCGGTAATGGGCCAAAACCTGGTCCTGAATATGAACGACCACGGCTATCGCGTGGCGGTTTTCAATCGAACGGTCTCGAAGGTGGACGATTTCATCGCTCACGAAGCGGCCGCCACCCAGGTGGTGGGCACGCACTCGATTCCGGAGCTGGCTCAGGTGTTGAAGAAGCCCCGGCGCGTGATGCTGATGGTGAAGGCCGGCGACACGGTCGACGAGATGATCGCCCAGTTGACGCCGCATCTCGAGAAGGGCGACATTATCATCGACGGCGGCAACTCGCATTATCCGGACACGAACCGGCGCACGAAGACCCTTGCCGAACAAGGTATCCTGTTCGTCGGCACGGGCGTCTCGGGGGGCGAAGAAGGCGCGCGGCACGGCCCGTCGATCATGCCCGGCGGAAATCCTGCGGCGTGGCCCCATGTGAAGGGGATCTTTCAGTCGATCGCCGCGAAGGTCGAGGACGGCTCGCCCTGCTGCGACTGGGTGGGCGAAGATGGCGCCGGCCACTACGTCAAGATGGTGCACAACGGCATCGAGTACGGCGACATGCAACTGATCTGCGAGGCTTATCAGTTGCTGAAGGATGGTCTCGGGCTGAATGCGGACGAACTGCACCAGGTCTTCGCGGACTGGAACAGGGGTGAGCTCGACAGCTACCTGATCGAAATCACCGCGGAAATCTTCACCAAGAAAGACGACGATGGCTCACCGCTCGTCGATAAAATCCTGGACGCTGCCGGGCAGAAAGGCACCGGAAAATGGACCGGCATCAGCGCCCTGAACACGGGCACCCCTGTGACTCTCATCGGAGAAGCCGTTTTCGCGCGATGTCTCTCCGCCATGAAGGAGGAGCGGGTGGCCGCGTCTAAACTCCTGGCTGGGCCGAAACGCGCGGCGGCTCAGGACCGCGCGTCCTTTGTCGAAGATGTTCGCCGCGCGCTCTACTGCTCCAAAATGATCTCATACGCGCAGGGGTACATGCTCCTGCGCGAAGCGGCGAAAGAGGAGGGATGGAACCTAAACTTTGGCGGCATCGCTCTGATGTGGCGCGGCGGCTGCATCATCCGCAGCCGTTTCCTCGGCAAAATCAAAGAGGCTTACGACAAGAATCCGCAGCTCACCAACCTGCTGCTCGACGACTTCTTCAGCACCACACTGAATGGCTACCAGGATTCCTGGCGACGCGGAATCGTCCATGCGATCGACTGCGGCGTGCCCACGCCGGCTTTCTCCACCGCGCTTTCCTTCTACGACGGATACCGCACCGCCCGTCTTCCGGCGAATTTGCTGCAAGCTCAGCGGGACTTCTTCGGTGCGCATACTTATGAGCGCATCGACAAGCCGCGCGGCCAGTTCTTTCACACCAACTGGACCGGCCGCGGCGGGCGCACGTCTTCGGGCACCTACAACGTCTGACCGCCCATGACCGACGCACTCATCATCCCTAAATCCGGCGCGCTGGATTTCCTCTCCCTGGGCGCGCTGGTCCATCGGCTCGATCCCGGCGTCATCCCTTTCCGCAAAGCCACGGAGTGCCAGATACACGTCAGCGGCGGCGAGTTCAATTGCGCGGCGAATCTGTCAGACTGCTTCGGATTGCAAACCGGCATCGCCACCGCTATGGTCGACTACCCCATCGGCGAGCTGATCGCCGAGCGCGTGAAGGCCATGGGGGTCAAGCCCTTTTACAAGCGGTTTAAGCACGATGGCGCCACCGGCCCGAATATGGCCGCGGTCTACAGCGATCGCGGCCACGGCATACGCGCTCCCGTGGTCTTTTACAACCGCGCGAATGAGGCGGCCGCGCTCCTCAAGCCGGGCGATTTCGACTGGAAAGCCATCTTCGGAGCGGGCGTTCGCTGGTTCCACAGTGGAGGCATCTTTGCAGCGCTCTCCCACACGACGCCCGAGGTCGCCATCGAAGCGATGCAAGCCGCCAAGGCCGCCGGCGCGGTGGTCTCCTTCGATCTGAATTACCGCGCGAAGCTCTGGAATATCTCCGGCGGCCACGCGCGCGCTGTCTCCGTGATTCGGCGGATTGTCGAGTACGTCGACGTGCTGGTCGGCAACGAGGAAGACCTGCAAATGGGTTTGGGTATCCCCGGACCGGAAGTCGCCGCGAAATCCAAACTGGACCCGAGCACGTTTTTTGGCATGATCGACGAAGTCGTCAAGCAGCACCCGCAAATCAAGGTGATCGCTACGACGCTGCGCGAGGTGCAATCCACGAACCGGCACCGCTGGGGCGCGGTGGCCTGGATCAATGGGGAGACGTTCGTTCCGCCCGCCTGCGATCTGGACGTGCTCGACCGCGTGGGCGGCGGCGACGGCTTTGCAGCCGGGCTCTTCTATGGTCTCCTTACCGGGGAACCGCCGGATGAAGCAGTCAAACTGGGGTGGGCGCACGGCGCGCTGCTGACCACTTTCCCCGGCGACACGACGATGGCCACGCTCGAGCAGGTGCGGGCGTTCGCAAAGGGCGGGTCGGCGCGCATCCAGCGGTGAGAGGCGTCGGAGGTCCGTGGAGCATCGCCGAGCCGCCCGACTACGGCGTTCCGGAGGCGGCAGCCGGCGCCTCATGTAGCTGGCGAATCTCGGTTTCGCCTCCACCGGCCACTTGCAGGAAGTACTTGGTGTGTTCGATGGCCTCTTGCTTCGAGCTCGCCCGTATGATGGCGAAGCCGCCAACCAGTTCCTTCGTTTCCGCAAAGGGTCCGTCAGTCACGGTGAACTTTCCGTCAAAGAGTCGCACGCGCGCCCCCGCGGCGCTGGGCAGGCATCCCTCCGTTGCAATCAGCCAGCCCGCTTCCATCGCCTCCCCGATCAACTTCCCCATCTTCGCCATCTCCTGTGGGGCTGGCGGACACTCGGGCTTACCTGGTTTGTACAGACACAAAAATCGCATTGTCGTCGTCCTTTCGTCTGGTTATCCTGAGCCAGATTTCAGCCTCCTCTTGAACGGCTGAATCTCGGTTCTATTAATACGTCGAACAAGTGTGGGCAAGATCGACACGTTCAGCGTCTATTTTCGGAAAATTTTGGTGTCGGAAAATGCTTGCGCATCGGTCGCCCGGAGACCAAAATGTCTTGTTCGCGCCCCTTCAGCTACCATGTCGTACGCGTCGCGGCCTATCCCACGCGCTCGACCGTCGCATCTTCCCTTTCCATCACTTCGGCACATAACTCCACGCCCAGCCCCGGACCGGGCGGCAGCGGGAACTCGCCGTGTTCCGGCGGGAGCGCTTGGGTTACAATGCCGCGATACTCGTCCAGGTAGTGGCGTCGCACGCTCTCCAGCGTGTACAGGTTCGTCACGTTCGCCGCCAGATGCAGGGATGCCGCGTGCAGCACCGGACCGCCGCAATTATGTGGCGCCACGGGCAAGTAATACGTCTCCGCCAGGGTTGCGATCTTCTTCGCTTCCGAAATTCCGCCGCACCAGCAGATATCCGGCATGATGATGCGCGCTGCGCGATTCTCGATCAGCTCGCGAAATGCGAACCGCGTCATGAGCCGCTCGCTCAGACACAGCGGCAGCCGCGTCGCGCCGGCCAGTTCCCGATAAGCCGAGAGGTTATCCTGCGGCAGCATCTCTTCCAGCCACATGGGCGCGTATGGCTCCAGTGCCTGCGCGATCTGGATGGCGCACGGCAGGTTCCAGTAGCCATGAAACTCCATCGCCACATCCATGGAATCGCCGAGTTCCTCGCGAATGAGCCGCAGCGGTTCGAGGCCGCGCCGCAACTGGTCGGCCGTGATGTATTGCCCGCCAGTCTCCTTCGCGACCGGGTCGAAGGGCCAGATCTTCATCGCGCGAATCCCGGATTTCGCCAGCTCCCGCGCCAGGCGCTGCGGCTCAGTCAGGAAATCGATGTGGTCGTAGCAGGTGTTGTAAGTGCGGATCGACGGGCGCGATGCTCCGCCGAGCAACTGATATACGGGCAGATTCGCCGCTTTGCCGGCAAGGTCCCATAGCGCGATGTCTACCGCGCTGATGGCACGCATCTCGGCGCCGGCCCAACCGCTGAACGAGACCGCCTGGAACATGTCCGCCCATAGCCGGTCGATCTGCGACGGGTCGCGGCCCAGCAGCACCGGCGCCAGCTTTCGCAGCACCACGGCCTTCTCGGCTTCCGGATGAGGGTACGTCTCACCCAGTCCGGTCAGTCCGCTGTCGGTGTGAATGCGCACCCACAGCCACTCGATGGGGCCGGCATGCACCGTGATGCCGCGCGCGAGGTGGATCGTTTCCACGGCCGTTATGCGCATACAATAGAAGGTATCAGCTTACTATCGGTTATTGCGGTCGTGGCCGTGCTCGCTCTGTTGATCCTGTGGGCGGCCATCGCGCAGCGCCGCTGAATCTTCATGCACCTCAATGTGAGTCTCGCCCTGACCAACGTGGCTCTGCTGTGGCTGCTCACTACGCCGCACGAATTCGCGCATGCCTGGCTGGCCACGCGCCTGGGCGACGACACCCCGCGCCTGCAGGGCCGCCTGACTCTGAACCCGCTGGCCCACATCGACTGGATCGGCACCACGCTACTGCCTGCGCTCACTTCGCTGTTTGGAGGCGGCTTCCTTGGCTGGGGCAAACCCGTCACCACCAACCCGGCCAAGCTGCGCTGGGGATTGAACGGACTCGCGCTGGTGGCGATGGCCGGGCCCGCCAGCAACGTGATTTTCGCCGTGATTCTGGCCGCGGTGGCGCGCGCCACCATTACTGCCGCTCCGGCCCTGGCGCAATTCGCCGCGCGCGGCGTCGAGCTGAGCCTGTACCTCGCCATATTCAACATGCTGCCGGTGCCGCCGCTGGATGGCTCGAAGCTGCTGCTCGCCGCACGTATCCCGCCGGCGATCTACAACGAAATCGCCCGCGCCGGATTTCTTCTGTTGATCGTGGCTGTCTCCGTTTCGAACCTGGGCCGTTGGATGTCCGAGTGGAGTTACGAAGGCACGGAGCGTATATTCGGACTGTTCCGGTGATGGCGATGAATTCCGATGTGTTTTCTCTTTCCGGCAAGACTGCGCTGATCGCGGGCGCCAGCCGCGGCATCGGCCTGGCGATCGCGCAGCATATGGCATTGGCTGGGGCACGCACGATCCTGGCGGCGCGGTCCATCGAAAAACTTGAGGAGCATGCGCAGGCGCTCATCGCAAGAGGCTGCCAGGCGAGTGCGCTCCGCATGGACCTCTCCGATCCCGAGTCCATACGCTCGGCCGTGGAAGGCGTCGAGGTACCCGACATCCTGATCAACGTGGCAGGCACGAATATTCGCAAGCGTTTCGAGCGGTACACGAAGGCGGAATACGATCACATCCTGCGCACCAACCTGCACGGTATCGTGGAGCTGACCCAATCGATCGGCGCGCGTATGATCGAGCGCGGCGCGGGCGGCAAGATCGTCATGATCGGCAGCCTGATGTCGCTGCTGGGACTGCCTTATGCTTCAGTGTATGCGATGAGCAAGGGCGCGTTAGGCCAGCTTACCAAGGCGCTGGCAGCGGAGTGGGGCCGGTACAACATCCAGGTGAACTGTATCGCGCCGGGCTTCATCATCACCGATCTCAACCGCCAGATGTGGGAGCCGGGCCGCATGCGCGAGTGGCTGAAAGGCGCGCAGGCCAATCCGCGGCTCGGTACTCCTGAAGATGTCGCGCCGCTGGCCGTCTTCCTGGCCGGCAGAGGCGCGGATTATATTACCGGCCAGATCATTTCGGTGGATGGCGGCTACTCCACCACGGCGGTCTGGCCGTTCGATCCGGAGGGCTGATCCTTGAGGCGAGTGCTCCTCTGCACGTTCGTGGCGGCGCTGCTCTGCGCGCAGCAGGCCATCGAGTTCGTGTGTCCGATGGATCGCGACGTGCGCTCCAAGACGCCCGGCAAGTGCCCACGCTGCGGAATGACGCTGGTAGCCAACCTGCCGACGCCTGTGGAATATCCGGTCGATCTGAAAGTGGACCCACCCGAAATCCCCAGCGGCAGCCCAATCACCCTGGAATTTCGCATTGCCGATCCGAAGACTGGGGCGCCCGTCACGCATTTTGAGATCGTGCATGAGAAGCTGTTTCACCTGTTTATCGTCAGCCAGGACCTGCAGTATTTCGCGCACGTGCATCCGGATTTCGATGGCGAAGCGGCTTTCCGGCTGCGGACGTCGCTGCCCAAGCCCGGCACGTACCGCCTGCTTGCGGATTTTTATCCCACGGGCGGCACGCCGCAGCTCGCGCCCAAGACCATCACCACGGCCGGTTATACGGCGCCGCTAGAAGCCTCCATCCCGCAGCTTGCGCCGGACCTTTCTCCGAAGCACGGCGAGAACCTCGAAGCCAGCCTGAAGCTCGATCCGCCCGAACCGCTGGCCGGCAAGAAAACCATGCTCTTCGTGCACCTCACTCCGGCGGATGGTCTGGAGCAGTACATCGGGGCCTGGGCGCACCTGCTGGCTGTGAGCGACGATCTGGTCGACACCATCCACAGCCACCCGTTCATTGCCGATGGCGGGCCGGACATGCAGTTCAATATCTTCTTTCCACGCGAGGCGGAGTATCGGGTTTGGATCCAGTTTCAGCGCAAGGGAGTCGTCAACACTGTGGCGTTTACGATTCCGGTGGAGGAATTGCGGTAGGCCGGCGCCGTGAGTGGACCTACCCGGCCGCTTCCCTGCGTCACGCAACTGCCGCTCCGGCAGCCGGCGCCGCATCGGCCGTATACCCAATGGTCAAAGAGTCCGTCCGTACCTTGTCCCACTCACGAAGAACGAATCCGTGCCCTTCGAAAAACGCGCGGATGCCGGTCGAATTCCAGCCCACGATGTCTTCGAGTATGGGCACCAGCACGCTCAGCGCATCGTCGCTTAAGACCGTTCGCGCCGCGATTTGCGTGATAAATTTGTTCTCGGAAACCGCGATCGTCAAGCCGTCCAGCCGGTTCACATGCAACATCACGTGCACATCCGAGCTGCCGTCGCCGACGTATACCATGCGATCGTGGCCCAGATGCAACCCGGTCCGCAGCTCGTCGAGGAGCGCCACCTTTCCGTATCCGGCGGGAACCCGTAGGATCGCCTGGATTTCGCCGGACGCGTCGTATCGGAACTGCGTGCCGAAGATGTGATCCTCCGGGACAATGCCTTCCAGCGCCGCCTGGATCACTTCCTGCGGAGATGCCGAGAGCACATAAAACGAGAACCGGTGACCGTCGATATCTGCAATCAGTTGGGAAAGTTTGCGGATGTTCTGCTTCAGACGGATGAGCTTGCCGGCCTCCACCAAATGCTCTTTTCTCACGCGACGGTACTCCGGGTCGTGCAGCAGCAGGTAAGCCAGCTCTCCACCCTGTTGCACGAGATGAATCTTCGACAGGCCGGCTATACGCTCGGCAAAACCCTCGATTCCAAGCATCTCGCTCAAGACGATTCCCGAGTCGTTGAAACTCAGGGTCTGGTCGAAGTCGCTAACCAACAAATATTCCTTGGGCCGGGTTTCTCGATCTTCTCGCATACGCTGTTCTCCTCAGAACTGAAGCTGTAATATCAGGCTGATCCTTAATTTGCGGGACGCGTATGCACTCCAGCCAGCACGCGACGCCCGCGAAAACACGGCTCAAAAACACGTCGCGCACATGCACCGGCAGAAAGAGCACCCACAACGGAATCGAGTTCTTCAGTGCTTTCGTCCGCGCGGCGGGGACCGTAATGACCTACGAACATTCGGTCGCTTCCTTCCCTTGCCACAACGAGTAGAGCGCCGCGACGGCGACAATGGCGTTGGCGACGACCACAGGCAGGGCGCGAACGGCGAAGCCGTACATGATCCACAAGCAGGCAGCCGCCGCCTGTACCCGACGCAGCGCCGCCGGCCGGTGAAAGAAATACGAAGCGGAAAAAATCAAGGTCGCGACCCATCCAATGGCGTCCGTCATCTGAAGACCCCCTTCACTAGTTATGGATGGCCACCATACGGAACAAGTTTCCATAGCAGATATAGAAGCTGTAATATCAAGTGGTGCCACACCGCAGTTTTACCGCCGAGCCACACGCTCCTAAATATCGGCAGGTGTTCGAAAGCCTGTCGCGGGACATCCTCTCTGGCAAATACCAGGCGGGGCAGAAGTTCCCGAGCGAGGCCACCCTGGTGCGGCAGTTTCGGACCTCCCGCATTACCATTGGGCGCGCCCTGCGAGAACTGACACAGCGCGGGCTGGTGGAGCGCCTGGCCGGCTCCGGGACCTACGTGCGCCACGCACACCCCGCGGAGGACGGCCTGGTATTTGGTCTGCTGATCCCCGATCTCGGCCACACCGAGATCTTCGAACCCATCTGCCGGGGTATTGCCGCCGCCCCGCAGGCCAGCCGGCATGCTTTGTTGTGGGGACACAGCGTGCCCGGGCTGGCATCCCCCGAAGAACAAGCGCTGCAACTCTGCGATCAATACATTCGGAGAAGGGTATCCGGGGTCTTCTTTGCGCCTCTGGAAATGGGCGCCAAAGTTCAGGAAGCGAATCTGACGATCGTTTCGCGCCTGGAGCGAGCGCGCATTCCGCTTGTTTTGCTGGACCGCTGCGTTCTTCCCTATCCACATCGCTGCAGCCACGATCTGGTCGGTATCGACAACCGCCGGGCGGGCTACATCGCCGCCGAGCACCTTGTCAGGAGCGGGGCGCGGCGGGTTTCCATGGTAGCGTATTCCGGCGGCGCGCCCACGGTAGAAGCGCGCATTGCCGGCTTTCGCGAGGCGCTGGCGGCCCATGGCGCGGCCCTCGACCGTGGCTCCGTTCACCGGCTCCGCGCGATCGACGCGGCGAGCGTCCGGCCGCTGCTGGCACACCAGAAGAAGGGCGACGGCTTTGTTTGCGCGAACGATCGCACCGCCGGCCAACTGATGCACGTCTTGCTGACCCTCGGATATCGCATCCCTCATAACATACGGATCGTCGGCATCGACGATGTCGAATATGCCAGCTTGCTGCCGGTCGCTTTGACGACTGTCCATCAGCCCTGCCGTGAAATCGGTGAAGCCGCCATGGCCGCTATGCTCAACCGTGTCGAGCGCCCCAACATGTTCGTGCGGGATATTCTCGTGGAGTCTCACCTCGTGGTTCGGGAATCTTGCGGAGCGGCATCAGCCCGAAAACGTTGATTGAGGCTACGGTACAATTGCCCGATGCCAAACGCAGACCTCGCCCGGCTATGGGAAGAGCACACGAAGTGCGAATTCGTCACGCGCGACACCGAATCCACGCTGGCAACCATGGTGGAGGACGCCTATGTCAACCATGTCCCGGTCCTGACCGGCGGGCTCGGGAAGAGCGCTTTGCGCACTTTCTATTCGCGCGACTTTATTCCGAGTATGCCGCCGGACACTACGCTCACCCCATCTCGCGCACGGTGGGCGAAAACCAGATTGTCGATGAGATGATCTTCTCATTCACACATACGCGAGAGATGCCTTGGATGCTGCCCGGGGTTCTTCCCACCAATCTTCGCGTCGAAGTGCCTCTGGTTGCCATCGTGCAGTTCCGGGACGGCAAGCTGGCGCATGAGCACATCTACTGGGACCAGGCTTCCGTGCTCAAACAGATCGGCCTCCTCCGGGACCCCGCGCTGCCGGTTTTCGGAGCTGCCACCGCTCGAAAAGTCCTGGACCCGCAATTCCGTCAAGAGTTTCCCGACCAAGCGTGAGGCACATCCCTGGTCAAGCCTGCGGCGGAAAGTGCCGAAGGTACACCCGAATCTGGTCGCGGACTAGACGAAAGTGGGCCAGTCGCTCCGCCTCGGATCCCGCAAACGCCGCGGGATCTTCGAAGCTCCGATGCAGCCGGTTGGCGTGGCCCGGGTAGACCGGGCACGTCTCTTTCGCGTTGTCGCAAACCGTCAGCACGTAATCGAAGTCCCGACCGGCAAACTCATCGACCGGCTTCGAACGGTTTCCGGAGATGTCTATACCGATCTCGCGCATCACCGCGATCGCTTCCGGCCTGACGATGCTCGGTTTCGTTCCGGCGCTTACGACATCGAAGCGGTCGCCAGCATCGTGCCGCAGCAGGCCCTCCGCCATCTGGCTGCGCGCCGAGTTTCCGGTGCAGAGGATCAGAATACTCTTCTTCAAGCGTTACTCTCCACGAGGTTGTCGGTGCCGCCATTAGGCCTTGTGCGGTGCGACCGCTGCATCGCTCTTATTCCCCGGAGCGGAAGGCGCGGGCACCGCGCCCACCCGCAGGCTTGGAGGCGCGCACCAATGCGCTCAGGAACTTGCCCTCCACTTGCGGCGCGATGGCGTCCACATCCATGCCGGCCGCGTTCAAAAACGAGCGCGCATCGTCGACGCCGTAAACCCGCGTGGGTTCCACACCGATATTCTCGAAACCCGCCTTGGCGAGCTTCGCGACGTAGTCGGATTCCTGCAGCGCCCCGGCAATGCACCCCACCCAGAGCAGCACGGCCCGGTGCACTTCCTCTGGCATCTCCCCGCGAGTGACTACATCGGACACCGCTAACCGGCCGCCCGGCTTCAACACCCGGAAAGCCTCCTGGAACACGCGGTCCTTATCGGAAGAGAGATTGATCACGCAGTTCGAGATGATGACGTCCACCGAGTTGTCCGGCAACGGGATGTTCTCGATCTCGCCTCTAAGAAACTCGACGTTCGCGATCCCGGATTTCTTCTGGTTCTCGCGCGCGAGCGCCAGCATCTCATCGGTCATGTCGAGGCCGTAGGCCTTACCCGTGGGACCCACCCGCCGCGCGGACAGCAGCACGTCGATGCCGCCGCCGGAGCCCAAATCCAGCACTGTTTCTCCGGCATGCAATGCCGCGAGCGCCGTGGGGTTCCCGCAGCCCAGAGAAGCCGCCACCGCTTCTTCGGGCAGCAGCCCCTTCTGCGATTCGTCGTAGAGATTCGACGTGATGGGGTCGCCCTCGGCGCAGCGACTCGAAGCTGTTCCACAGCAGGAACTGGCGCCGCCGGCCTTGACTCTGAGAGCCGCCTGGCCGTATTTCTCTTTCACTACTTCCTTGATATCGGTGCTCACGTTGCCTTCTCCTATTTGCAGCAAACGATCTTCCGCGGTTCGATAGCTTTGTTTCGGGTGCAGCATTCGGCGTACAGAAAGCCCAGGAGCCCTTCCAAAGCCGGCGTATTCGCCGAATACCAGAGGTACGTGCCTTCCCGGCGAACGCGCACCAGGTCCTCGTTCTTGAGCTTGTCCAAGTGATGCGAGAGCGTGCTCGGCGCGATATCCAGCTCGCTGCCGATTTCGCCCACCACCATTCCGTCCGGATGGGCAGCGAGCAAAAGACGCATGATGCGCAGCCGCGGCTCGGTACCCATGGCCGAAAGCATGTCCGCGTAACGCGCCACCTGGCCGGGATCTTCCTTTTTCCTCATTTGCGCTGCTTTGATAATTCTACGATAATCGAATGATTGCGGCTTGTCAAGCACCGAACACGTCCGCCGCGATGCGAAAAGTGTTGGCGTGCGCCTGTGCCGTCAGGCTGATCGGATCGGCGTAGCCGCCGCCCAGTGTAACCACCAGCGGAATGCGGTGCACCTTCGCCAACGCCATCACGCGGCGGTCGCGCGCCAGCAAGCCGGCGTGCGTCAGCGCCAGCCGTCCCAGCTTGTCTCCGGCGAGCGGGTCCACGCCGGATTGATAGAAAACGATTTCGGGCTCGAAGGCGACAACTCGCGGCAGCACGGCGTCGAGCGCGGCCAGGTACTCTTCATCGCCGATCCCATCCGGCAGATCCACGTCGATCCGGCTTTGCTGCTTCCGGAAGGGGAAGTTGTTCCGGGCGTGCATGGAGAAGGTGAGCACATCCGGATCGTTTTGGAACATGAGCGCGGTGCCGTCGCCCTGGTGTACATCGAGATCCACGACTGCAGCTTTGCGCACCTGACCCTGCGCGCGAAGACGGGAAACAGCCACCGCGATATCGTTGAAGACGCAAAAGCCGGACCCTTCGCCACGAAAGGCGTGATGCGTGCCGCCCGCGAGATTGCCGCCGAAGCCCGTGTCCAGGGCATCGCGCGCGGCGCTCAAGGTGCCGCCGAGAGAAGCCAGCGTGCGGCGGACCAGATGCTCCGACCACGGGAAGCCGATGCGCCGCATCACGCGCGGTTCGAGCGTGCCTTCGAGAAACCCGCGCACGTAGCCGGCATCGTGCGCCAGTTCGATGGTCTCGCGGGCGGCGAACGGCGCGGCTTCCAACTGGAACATCCTGTCAGCGGTCAGCAACTCGCGCAGCAGCCCGTATTTCCGCATGGGGAACTTGTGGCCGGCCGGTAGCGGAATGATGTGCTGATCGCAATAGAAGAGACGCAGCATAATGCCGGCGATCCGCAATCAGCGGTGCGACAGATCGCGGATGAAAACGTCCTTGAAGCGCATGTCGGCCTTCCCGCCCGCGTGCAACTGCAGCGCAATCGCGCCGTCATCGACCTCGTTCAGCGGGTCGGTGAAATCGATCACCTGCACGCCATTCAAGCACGCGCGATGATGGTTGCCTACCGCGGTCAGAACATAGTCGTTCCACTCCGTGGGCTTTATTACAAATTCATTCTCGGGCGAGGGCCAGACGATCCAGCCGCGGCGCGCGGTGTAGATACCGCCGGTGTGATGCATGATGGTGCGATCGATTTCGAACTGGTAGCCCTCGGCCACGTCGGCCGTGCCTGGTTTAAAAGTGGTCCGGTAGAACACACCGCTGTTGCCGTCGGTCACGCACTGGAAGCGTATGGCCAGCTCGAAGTCCTTGTAATGCTTCTCGGTCATCAGGTAGCCGTAGTCCTTGGTGACGCCCACGCCGTGAATAGCGCCGTCTTCCACGGTCCACTGCTCGTTGCCGACCTTCACCCAGCCGCTGAGGTCCTTGCCGTTGAACAGTGACACCCAACCCTCTTGGGACTCTTTCAGGCGAGTTTGCTGCGCCGCCGCGGCCGCGGCCAACGCCAGCGTCAGAATTAAGGTGCGCATGTTCAAGCTCCTATCTCGTTTTGAATCGCCGCAGCGATGCGCTCGGTATGGGCGTTCACCTGCTCCAGGTCGGGGCCTTCCACCATGACGCGGGCCAGCGGCTCGGTGCCAGAAAAACGCACCAGCACGCGCCCCGAGGACCCGAAGGCTCGCTGGCAGTCTTCCATGGCGCGCGCCACGGCCGGCAACTCGGTCAACGCTTTCTTCTCGCGTACACGCACGTTCAGCAAGCGCTGCGGGTAGGTCTGCAAGCCCGCGGTCAGTTCGTCCAGACCGGCGCCTGCGTTTCGCGAAATCTCCAGAATGCGCAAAGCCGTCAGCAGGCCGTCGCCGGTGGTGGCGAACTGGCGAAAGATCACGTGACCGGATTGCTCACCGCCCAGCGCCGCGCCCACGCGCACCATCTCCTCCAGTACGTACTTGTCGCCGACGGGCGTGCGCAGCATCCGTATGCCTTCGCTCGCGAGCGCTTTCTCCAGGCCCAAGTTGGACATGACGGTCGCCACTACCAGGTTTCCATCCAGCTTGCCGGCGGCCTTGAGGGCGCGCGCCGCGATCAGCAACACGGCATCGCCATCCACGATCCGCCCGGAGCGGGCCACGAAAATCGCGCGATCGGCATCGCCATCGAAGGCCACACCCAAATCCGCGGCGTTCTGCAGGACGGCGGCGCGAAGTGCTTCCACGTGCAGGGCGCCGCAGCCCAGATTGATATTGCGCCCGTTGGGATCGCAGCAAATCGGATGCACCTGCGCCCCCAAGCGGCGGAACAGCTCGGGCGCAAGCTGCGAGGCCGCCCCGTTGCCGCAGTCCACTACGACCCGCATACCGCTGAAGGAGCCGGATACCGTAGCCGCCAGGTAATCCAGATATCGCCGAGCCAGCCCCGGATCGGCTGCCAATGTGGATCCGGCGGGAGCCAGTGGGCCGATTCCCGCATCCAGCAGCCGGAAGATTTCCTGCTCGATGGCGTGCTCTTCGTCATCCGGCAACTTGAAACCGGAGTGACCGAAGACCTTGATGCCGTTGTCCTGGTACGGATTGTGGGAGGCCGAAATCATGACTCCGGCGGTGAACGAATCGGAACGCGTCAGATAGGCGATGCCGGGTGTAGTGATGACGCCGGCGGAACGCGCGCGCACGCCGCAATGCAGAAGGCCGCCGGCAACCTGCGCGGCGATCCACGGGCCAGATTCACGCGTGTCCATGCCGATCACAATCTCGGCATCCGGCGCCATGCGGCGCAGATCGCATCCCAGCGCCCGGCCGAATGCATGCACAGTTTCCGCATCCAGCGGATACTCGCCTGCCACGCCGCGAATGCCGTCCGTTCCGAACAATTCTTTGGGCATCTTACTTCTTTCCGACCGTAACCTTGACGGTAACTTGCGACGAATCTTGAAAGCGAACCCGGGGATCGTTGACGAAAGCATCCACGCGGTACTCCGCGGTCCCCTCAGCCGGCTTCACGTTGAGCGGGTCGGTCTCCACCGATTGGACGCGCGCCACGCGGCTCGTGGGACCGGCGATGGCCAGCGAGGCCGGCTCCGGAGTGGCCTGGACCACTGCGAGATCCGGCGGCAAACCGCCCGCAAAACGCACGGTCACCGGCACGCGGCGCATGGCCGTGTGCTCGAAATCCAGCCGGATCTGAGCCGGGATGGCGCGCACCAGTTGGACACCCCGCGGCAGGCGCACATCCCCGCTATCGATGCTAAACGTGTGCTGGCCGGGTTCCGCGGCGCTCATATCCAGGATCACGGCGTAGCGCTGCCGGGCATCCGGCAAGTCGCGCAGCTCGCCGGAGGGCCCGCGCAATTCCAGAAACACCGACTCGACTACATCCGAACTGATCTCCAAATCCGTGGGAAGGCTCTTGTATTCCACCGGCAGAGAAATGAAGGTCGATAGTTCCGGCTCGCTGGCTACTGCAATCCAGAGCAGCACAGCCGCTGCCAGCGAGAGGAGCTTCCAGCCCGCGTTTTGGGTAAACAGTTTCTTCAATCGGGCTCGATCCTTTCCGCCGGATGGGATTCCATCGGAATGTCGGCGGCGAATTCCTCGATCGCGCGAGGCGAGGTCCGGCGCACTCCGAAGTGCCTACAGATCCGTTCGTCTACTTCGCTCAAGCTCAAGCCGGATTCCATTTCTCCAAAGGCCGCCACGGAGATGCGGCCGGTTTCTTCGGAAACGATCAGCGAGAGGCAATCGGTCTCCTCGGTGATACCGATGGCCGCCCTGTGGCGGGTGCCGAAGTTAGAGGCTATGGCGGGGTTGGTGGTCAGTGGCAGAAAACAGGCGGCTGCCGCGACTCTGCTCCGCTGTACAATGGCCGCGCCATCGTGCAGCGCGGCTCCAGGATAAAAGATGGCCAGAAGCAGATCGGTCGAAAGACTGGCATCCAAGCGGACGCCGCTTTCGATGAAGGTACGCAATCCTATGTCTCTCTCGAGGACGATGAGCGCACCAATCTTTTCGGCAGCCAGGCGGCGCGCGGCAATCAAGAGATCCTCGGTGAACTCCGGCCGCTGGTAGCCGCGGCCGAGCCAGCGCTTGCGTCCCATGCGCGCGAGCGTGCGGCGGATCTCCGACTGAAACAAAACGATAACGGCCAGCGCAATATACGGCACGATAAACGACAGCACCGAGCGCACCGCCTCCAGACCGACCCAGAGCGCGACGACATAGAGCGCCACCAGCATCAGGATGCCGACGAGAATGTGAGCGGCGCGCGTCCCCTTCACGATCAGCAGCCCCTGGTAGATCAGGAACGCGACCACCAGGATATCGATGCCGTCGGTGATCCTCAGGCTGGGCAGCGAGATGAGTAAGGGCAGCGCCTGTATGCTATTTGAGTAACCCGCGAATATCAAGCCAATCCTTTAATCGCTGCGTCCAACTTACAAGGACGGCATCGGTTGGCGCAAGCCCCACGCCATGGGGTCCGCGCTCGTAGATGTGCATTTCCGCGGGCACGCCTGCATGGCGCAGGGCCATGTAGAACAGCACGCTATTTTCAGGCGGCACGCCCGTATCTTCATTCGTGTGAAACAGGAACGTTGGCGGTGTCTGAGGAGTTACTTGAGTCTCATTGGAGAGGCTGGCCACCAGCTTCGGATCGGGGTTGTCGCCCAGCAGATTGCGCAGCGAGCCGCGGTGGGTATAAGGCGTGATGAAGGAGATCACCGGATAGGCCAGGATCATGAAGTCCGGCCGCGAGCTTTGGCGATCGATGGCTTCGGCCGCGTGGGAGTCTCCGGAATCGAAGTGCGTGCCGGCAGTGGACGCCAGGTGCCCGCCCGCGGAAAATCCCCAGATGCCGATGCGGTCGGGCGAGATCCGGTAGTCGGCCGCCCGCGCGCGCACGAAGCGAATGGCGCGTTGCGCATCCTGCAGCGGAGCCGGATGGCGGTAGCGGGGCGCGATGCGGTATTGCAGGACAAACGCCGAGATACCCAGCGAATTGAGCCAGCGCGCGATCTGGTCGCCTTCGTGGTCCTTGGCCAATGCGCTGTAGCCGCCGCCGGGGCAGACGATCACGCCGGTTTTGGTCGCGGCCGCTTCGGGGGCCAGGTAGATAGTGAGGCTGGGCTTGTCAGCGTCATCGGTCCCCACTGCTCCGGGCGCGCCGCCGGGCCATAGCGACTCGACCTTGTGTTGCGCGGACGGTGGTTGGGCCAGCGCAGCAGCCAGAGACAAGATGAGGATGAGGGCTTTCACTGCGACTATTGTATCGTGCGGCATTGCGCGCGGATTCTGGCAGAAACCGCTCCCTTACGGTCGCGGTTCTGCAAGCACCTCTCACTGGTATGCTGGCAGTGAGGATATCGATGAATTGGCCGGCGGCTGTGATGTGTTGCGTGGCTATGTTGCCGGTCTCCGCCGCGCCGAAGGACAGGCGCCTGGTGTGGAGCGACGAATTCAATGGCGCGCCGGGTGCGCCGCCCGATCTGTCTAAATGGGCCTACGATTTGGGAGGCGGGGGATGGGGCAACCATGAACTCGAGGTCCACACGGATAGCCGCAGCAACTCTTATCTGGATGGCGAAGGCAATCTGGTGATTCAGGCGCTTCAGCCCACTCCGGGCCACTACACCTCGGCCCGCTTGAAGACGCAGGGTAAGTTCTCCACCGCGTATGGCCGCGTGGAGGCTCGCATCAAGATCCCCTACGGTCAGGGCATCTGGCCCGCGTTCTGGATGTTGGGCAACAATCAAAAGGATGCCGGATGGCCGGCGTGTGGTGAGATCGATATTATGGAGAACATCGGCCGCGAGCCGGGCGTCGTGCACGGCACGGTTCACGGACCAGGTTACGCGCGCGAATATGGGATCGGGCGGACCTTCAAGCTCGCGGCGGGCCGGTTCGCGGACGATTACCATATCTACGCCGTCGAGTGGGCCCCGGAGCGCATCGACTTCATCGTGGACAGCATCGTTTACCATACAGTCACGCCTAACTCGTTACCAGCAGGTGCGAAGTGGGTGTACGACCATCCTTTTTTCGTGATCCTCAATGTGGCGGTGGGAGGCAACTGGCCGGGGAATCCAGATGCCACCAGCGTATTCCCGCAGAAGATGCTGGTGGATTGGGTGCGGGTGTATGGACGGTGAGGGTCAGTGCTTCATAAAGGCCATGACAGAAGTGACGCCGCGACTGGATTCCTGGTGAAAAATTCCCCCCAACTGTCTGGCCAGGATCTCTACAATCCGCAGTCCCATGGATTTGGATTGCTTCGAGTCAAAGCCGGCAGGCGGCCCGATTCCGTTGTCGGCTACCTGCAAAGTGACATGGGCGCGGTCCGGACATCGGATCGAGACTACGATCTCACCCGTGCGGCCTTCGGGGAAAGCGTACTTCAGCGAGTTAGTGACAAGCTCATTCAGAATCAGGCCACAAGGTATCATCTGATCCATTTTGAGCGATACCGGATCGCAATCGAAGCGCAGTCGAACTGTTTCCGAACTAATGCCGAACGAGTCGAACAGATCGGAAGTCAGGCGGCGGGCATAGTCTCCGAACTCCAGCTCGTCCACTTGTTTGTGGCCGTACATCTGTTCGTGAATCAATGCCATCGACTGCACCCGGCCCTGTGCCTCACGCAAGGCCTGCCGCGAGCTAGGGTCGGAGAGCGATTCAGCCTGCATGTTAAGGAGACTGGAGATGGTCTGTAAGTTGTTCTTGACGCGATGCTGGAGTTCCTGAAGGAGCGCGTCCTTGGCGGCGAGAGCCGCGGATAACGCGGCCTCCGTGTGTTTCTGCTCGGTGATATCCACGGACACGCCGCCCAACAGACGCCGGCCCGCCGCATCGCTGAACGGAAACCGGAAGGAGAGCAATTGACGGATGTGCCCGCCGGGAGTGGTTACTTCTTCAGTTACTTGGTAAGCCTGGCCGCTCTCGAAGACGGACCTGTCGGCGGCGCCGAGCCCGGATGCGACCGCCGGGCTGGAGGTGTCATTGACATAGACAAGCTGGCCAGTCTCGTCTTTGATAAATGCCAGGGCAGGGCTGTGACGCATGAAGGAATCGAAGCGGGCCTCGCTGGCTTTCAGTTCCTCCTCGGCCGTCCTTTTGTCCGCGAGCAGCTTATTCTGCTGGAGGGCGCGGGTTACCGCCGGGCCCAGACGCACCAGGCGATCCTTGAGAAGGTAGTCAGCAGCGCCTTGCTGCATCATGGCCACGGCTACGTCTTCCCCGATGTTGCCGGAAACAACGATGAACGGTACGCTGAGCCGGCGATCCTGCAGGAGTTGGAGCGCCAAGCCGGCATCCAGCTCGGGCATGTTGTAGTCGGCGAGTATGATATCCGGCGGCGGGTCGAGGTGCGCGAGATAGTCGCGCTCGGTCTCCACGCGCTGCCAGACCGGATCGAACCCGCTACGGCGCAGTTCATGCACTACTAGCTCGGCGTCTTCGGGCCGGTCTTCCAGGATCAGGAAAGTAAGGCGCATGGGGCGAGCAAGGCCCGCCGTGGCTAGTGTTTGGTGGCTGGTGGCCGGTGGTGGCCCCGGCTGCTCCATTAGTGCGGCCTGCGCGCGGACGCCGGCACCAGGATCGGGCCCATTGGACGTGCGCCCAGCAGTCTGCGGACGCGGCCAAGCAATTCCGGCGCGGAAAATGGCTTTGGCAAAAAGTTCGTCTGCCAATCCGTCACCCAATTCTCATCGAACGAATCGTGCGCATAGCCGGACACGAACAAAACCTTCATTTCGGGCCGATGAGGCGCCAGACGCTCGGCCAGTTGCCTCCCGGATATGCCCGGCATGACCACGTCCGTGACCAGAATATGGATGGGCTCCTCATATCGTTCCGCGATCACCTGGGCTTCTTCGCCATCCCGGGCTTCCAGCAGTTGATAGCCTTCCTGCTCGAAGTACTTATGCATCACCCGGCGGACGTTGTCTTCGTCTTCGACAAGGAGAACCGTGGGCGTGTCATCGCTGCCGGTTGCACAATTTTCCAGGCCGCTAATTTCGCGGACCTTTTGAAAGTCGCTCACGCGCGGCAGCAGGATCTCAAAGGCGGTGCCTTTCCAAATTTCGCTGGCCGCAGTGATGTATCCCCCGCTTTGGACGATGATGCTATGCACCATGGACAGGCCAAGTCCGGTGCCGAATCCAGGTTTCTTGGTCGTAAAGAAAGGCTCAAAAATATGCGCCAGAGTGGTCTTATCCATGCCTTCGCCGCTGTCGGACACCAGGAGCCGCACATAGGGTCCGGGCGGGCACAGAAGCGCGGCATGGCTATCGGGCTGCACCTCGGTGTTCCGGGTTTCCATGCGCAGCTCGCCGCCGCCGGGCATGGCATCCCGGGCATTCAGGGCCAGGTTGAGGAGGACCTGCTTGAGCTGACCGCGGTCGGCGCGAACACGGCCCAGATCCGATCCCAACGTGGTGGTCAGGATGCGAGTCTTGCCGAGGGCGTACGAGATGGAGGGCTGCATCTCAACGATCACCTCATTGATGTTGAGCGCCTCTGGCCGCACGCTTTGGTGGCGGCTCAGCGTCAATAGCTGGCCGGTGATGGAAGTGGCAAGGGAGGCGGCATTCTTGATCTCCAGAACGCGCTCCAGATCGTCGTTGGAGAGGGACTCCGAAAGTTCTTCGGCGCATCCGAGAACGACCGTGAGCTGGTTATTGAAGTCATGGGCCAGGCCGGCAGCCAGATTGGCGATGGCCTCCATTCTCTGCGACTGCATGACGCGGTTCTCCAATTCACGCCGGGCGCCGATATCGCGCAGCACCAGGATGGCGCCCAACGGCACATCCGAGCGATTTTCAAAACATACGAGCTCGACAATGGTGGACGCGCCGGTCTTGGAAATGAGCGTGTAGCCGCGGGGCGCGCGTACCTGCGCGGGGACTTGGAGGAGGAGAGGGATGACGGGATTTTCCGATGGCGCCCCGGTAAATTCATCGAACAAACCGAGCACGTCCATGAGCAGGCGCCCACGCGCGTCCGGAGCGGTCCAGCCCGTGAGCTGTTCGGCGACCGGATTCATGAATACCACTTCGCCGTCGGTGTTGGTGGCGATGACACCCTCTCCGATGCTCTTTAGCGTGGTCGCCAGCCACGCTTCGCTGGTGCGCAGGCGGCGTTCCATCTCGTGTTTATGGATGGAAATCTGCACCGCGCTACGCAGCTCCGAGTCTCTGATCGGTTTCAGGATGTAACCGAAGGGCTCGGTACGCGTGGCCCGGTTGATAGTCTCTTCATCCGCATGGGCGGTGATATAGACGACCGGCGTCTCCAGCACGCTCTTCAACTCCTGGGCCGCCGCGATGCCGTCCATTTCGCCCTTCAGACGGATGTCCATGAGCACCAAGTCGAAGGGCGTGGAGCGCGCAAAGTGAAGCGCTTCTTCCCCTGAGCGGGCGATTGCAGGCACCTTATAGCCCAGCCGCTCCAGCCGGTTCTGAATATCGGCGGCGATGATTCCTTCGTCTTCGACGATCAGAATTTGTTTGTCTTGTGCTTCCGTCATCTGCAGGCGCGGATTCTGGAGATCGGAGAGTGGTTGTTTGAGAGCTGGCATGGCTAGGATGTACCTTGCGAGTCAGTGTGACGGATAGCACAAGAATCTCAATATTATTCGGGCGGGAAACCCAAACTTCCTGAACAATCAAAGCCCAAATGGTTGGATCTAAAGGCGTTGGCGACCTACAGCCGTCTGCGCCGACAAAGGTGCCGGCGCGGCAGGCAGGCGGGCCTACGCCACGTCAGAACTGAAAGCGCAATTGCACATCGATACGACGGTTGTCGGTGGGTGTTTGCTCGGCTTGGAATCCGCCCGATATGGCTGTGGACTGCAGGAAATTCGACGATCCCATGAAGCCGACCGGCGTGGCATAATTCACATGGTTCAATATGTTGCGGGCGCTAACTGAAAGCGTCAGGTTATAGCGATGCTCGGTGGTCCCGCCGCCGAAGGGCCCGCCCCGGCCGCCGCCGAAGCCGCCAATGGGGCCGCCGCGCGGGCCACCGCCACCGGTGTTTGCGCGCGACCCGCCGCTGGATCCCGCGAATTTTGTAGTGCCAAACCCCCACGTCCGGCTCAACCGCAGATTCAAACTGAACTGTGAGGGGCCGATGCCGAGGTTACGTGGGATGAGCGTGGCGCCGGGCGCGGGGTTCGGGTTCAAATACCCGTACGGAGTGGAGACAATGCAGTTGAAGGTGACGGTGGCCGTGCAGGGATTCGAACCAGGTCCGCTGGCGAAAGCCGGCCGGGCGTTGAGTATCCCATCGGCGATGCCGTCATACAGGTACGACCCACCCGTGGTGATGTTGAAGGGCACGCCGCTCGATGCCACCACGAACGGAGAAAGTTGAATCTTCAACGGCGCACTGATCGTGCCGAACAAGAACATCCGGTTTGTAACGGCCAGGGCCGCCCGGCTCCACTCCGCATCCAGATCGTTTGGGTTCACCGGGGTGGATGTGCCACAGCCAACCGACGAAGGGCATAAGGCGCCGTCCGTGTTGCTGTGCGCCGTGCTCCAGATATAAGCGCCCGTCACTGTCACGCGGCTTCCGATCTGGCTATTCACCCGGGTGATCACTTGCAACTGCTTTAACAGGCCGGCCGATTGAAATTGGAAGAGCTCCGCCGGCCCCGGCGGACTAATATCGCTAGTTACAAATTGATGGACCCCGCGCGTGTCCGTCACATTGACAGCCACCGTCGTCTTGCGATTCACTTGCCGTTCAACGCCCAGCGCGGACTGGATCAGATACGGCGCGCGCAGATTGTTACCCGCGATAAACTGGACGGGGGTCGCGGTAGACGTCAGGTTGGCTAGAACAGGGGCCGGCACGCCAGCCGGATAGAAGAAGGTGGGATTATTCACCACATAGGTCTTCTGGTTAATCCCGTTATACTCCTCGGTGTAGAGCTGGTCCATATCGGGATATCGGATATAGAACATGCCGAATCCGCCGCGGATGACAGTGGAGGGAGTACCCCTGGCCGCGGGACGGCCCGGCGCCCAGGCAAACGAGAATCTGGGGGCGGCATCGTGCCAGTCGTGAATGTTCGTCTGGCCTTCCCACCGCAAGCCGGCGCTTAGAGTGAGGCCCGGCGCCGCGCGCCAGTCGTCCTGCACGTACGCGCCCAGGTCGAACATGCTGGAACTCAGCAAAGGCTGGCCCTCGTTGATGGCGAACTGCGTGGGCCCAACCCCACTTGGGAGCGTGGCACAGCCGCTGGCGCAGGTCCCCGCCGCCATAATCATGGCCTGATAAGCGGTGAAGGACGCAAACGTGAACGTGCCGTTGAAGTTGGTCGGCGTGAAGTAATTCAGGAGATCGTTTCTGGTCCGTGCGCCGAACTTGATGGTGTGCTTGCCGTGCGTCACGGTCGTGTAGTTTTGAAACTCGTAGTTGGCGTCCGTTTGCGTGGAGCGGCCGATGCCCGCGCCGCCCATGTCAAAATCGCCCGGCACAGTCACCTGGGGGGTTTCGGATTGCGCGGTTTGGCCAGTCAAGTAATGGTTGAATTGAAAGCGCGCCTCGTTGACCACGTTGGGGGAAAGCACCGCGGTATCGGTGACTTGCGCCAGTTGCTGCAACTGCACGTAGCTGTAACCGTTGCCGGGAAGACTGAAGCCGCCTATGCCCCACAGGTCGCGATGCAGGTCCAGATAGGAATACCGAACGCTCAGCGTGTTGTTGGTGCTCAAGGCCCAGTCTACGCGCGGGCTGACGGTGGTTCGCTGCTGCGGAGTCGGGGTAAATCCCCTGTCGATCACCGGCAAAAATGTGGTGGCGTCGAGAGTCGTGGCATTGACGATGCCGTTGTCGTCGATCTGCCGCCTCTCTACATCCAGGAAAAAGCTGGCGTGCTTGTTAATCGGGCCGCTCACGTTGCCGCCGTAAGTCTGAGACTTGAATCCAGGAGCCGGCCTGAAGGTGATGAACGGATTGAGCCCGTTCCAGACGCCGTCGCTGATGTCGTAAGAAGCGGTGCCGTGAAAGTTGTCCGAACCGGGCTTGGTGAAGATTTCGATGCGTCCGAAACCCAGCTTGTCGTATTCGCCCGAAAACGGATTCTGGTTGATACGAATCTCGCGGATGGATTCCTTGGGGGGCAGGCGGCCGCTGGAGAAGCCGTCGATGAAGATTTCGCCGCCGTTGGGGCCGGCGGAGGGTCCTGCCAGGGCCTGCAGATCCTGCTGCAAATCGTCGGGATCGTCCGGCAGGGCCTGCAGATCAGCGCCTTTGAATACCAACGCATCGACATTCTGCGTAGGTTGCAGGCCTAACTGGCTGGTATTCTCCTCGGCTACCGTGACTTCCTGCTTCACTTCCGCCGGCTTCATGGCGACGTCGCCGCGCGCGATTTGTCCCGTGCTGACCGCGACCGCCACGCCCCCCGACTGTTCCAGGCCCTTAGAGGCTACCGAGACGGAATACGTGCCCGGGGCAACGCCGCGAAACGTATACCCGCCATCGGACCCGGTCTGGGCTTGCTGCGTCTTGGCGTTTTCGTCGGTCAGCGTCACCGTGGCGCCCGGAATGATGGCGCCCGTGGTATCCTTCACCGTGCCGGTCACGGTGCCACCACTCGCGGATGGCCTGACGGGGTTTTGCGCCGGAGCGGACACAGCCGCCATGCTCAGCAGGGCAAGCGTGGCGATAGTTAGGTTACGACCCATATGTAGTGTTGGCGGTGTACGTGCGCCTACGGTTACCCCAAATCCCCTTCAGCGACTGCACCGCTGACAAACTGCTCCCTCACGGTCGCGGCTCTGAATTTCGCGGCGGTCGCGTGTCTGTAGGCTGCTCAGGGACACCGCCGGCTACGCTAAGGGCCACATTCCAGGATGCTTGCGTGCTACAAGTGCAGGCGGCCGACAATCCTGGTGGCAGCCGGCTCGCGCTTGGCCGGAAAGCGCCGCCCAAAAAGGCGGCTGCGGGCAGGATTGCCCGGCACACAACGCCGGAACACCCCGCGTAGATTCGACGTATCTTTATGTGAGCGAGGTTAAGCCAATGTTCTGTACGCGCTGCGGAGTGGAAATCGACGACAAAGTCCGCTATTGTTCACAGTGCGGACATCCTACTAAACTCGCGGAAGCCACGGCGAATCCATACACGGCTCCCAGGCTGACGCTGGACACCGAGAACAAGAAGATTGCGGGCGTCTGCGCCGGCTTTGCGCGATATCTGGGTGTGGAGGTGCTGTTGGTCCGCATCGTCTGGCTGGCGCTGGCGTTCGGCGCGGGTGTAGGCTTCGTGGCATACATAGTCGCCTGGATCCTGATGCCGAAAGATGCGCCGCGCCCGGCGACCTCGCCGGATTACGTCCGTCAAAGCAGCTAAAGTAAGTTTTTGCGTCGGCAGGAGTGCCCGACCCAGGGTACCCCGGCAGGCTGAGCCTGCTCCACTCCTTGTGATATACTCACCGGGAACTTTAGCGGAGAGTGTATGACAGCCAAATCGACATTGAGAATGCTCACGGCATCGAGCCTTGCGCTCGCCGGCCTAACCGTAGCCCTGCCGGGCCTCTGCCCAGCCCAGTCCGACCAGCCTCAGTATCTCCGGGTGACCACCTACCGTATCAAACCGGATATGGTGCAGGAATGGGAGAGCCTGATCAAGAACGAAATTCTGCCGGCATATAAAAAAGCGGGCGTGTCTGAAATATCCTCTTGGGACACGGCGAACTTCGGCAACGGCAGTGAATACACCATAGCCATTCCCGTTGCCAAGTTCGGGGATCTGGACGGGCCCAGCCCGCTGTCTAAAGCGTTGGCGCCAGACGCGCTGGCCAATCTGCTGAGCCGCGCGCGCAAGTGCGTGATCGAGTCGCGCTCAGTCGCAGTCCGCAGCCATCCGGAGTTGAGCCTCATGCATGAAATGACAGAACCGCCGAACATTGCGATGGTGACCACAACTCACGTGGCGCCGGGACATCGCGCGGATTTCGAAAACTTCCTGAAAAACGACGTGGTACCCGCGTATAAGAAGGTGGACGTGCAGCAATACTGGGTATACGAGACCGTGTTCGGCGGCGATTCGAACGAGTTTACCAGCCTGCTGCTATTCAAAAAGTATGCCGATTTTGATGCCGGCCCGCTGCTGGTGAAGGCGGTTGGCCAGGAGGGCTACGAGAAGCTCATGGGCAAGACCGCAGGGATCGTGGCGTCGACTCAAAGGACCCTGCTTCATTACCGGGCGGATTTGAGCGCGCAGGGCGGGAATTAGCTCAGATCTGCCGTATTAGCACCGCGGCCGCGCCACCGATTAGAACCACACCGACCGGCGCGGCCAGACGGCGGCCCCACGGCACGTTTTTCTCCAGCGCCATCACCGCTGCCAGTGCCATCATCCAAGCCACGCTGCCTGTACCGACCGCGAACATCACCAGCATCAGCGACCAGCAGCAGCCGACGCAGTAGATGCCGTGATCGGCGCCCAGGCGGAAAGCCTCGCCCGCAGCGTGGGCGCCGCGCCACCGCGCGATCAGGAAGCTCATCGGCGCACGGCACTTATCGAGACAAGCGTACTTGAGAGATGAGAACTGGTAGACTCCGGCGCCGAGCAGGATCGCGGCGCTGCCTAGCCACGCGTTTCCGGCCAACCACGGGATACCGGCTGCAATCGCCTGGAGTGCCAGGTTCAGCAGGTGAACCAGCAGGCCGAAAGCGGTCCATACCGCCAGGTATCCGGTGACCAGCAACCCTACCAGCCAGCCGGCGTAGGGCCGCCCGCCGACCATGCGGTGAAACAGGAGGATGAGGGGCGAGCTCGTGGGCAGCATCATGGCAATGGTCATCAGGATCCAGCCGGCGATGAAGATCGCGCTCATGATCCACTGGCTCATGCCCACGTGCACGGCGTGCCCGGGGTGCAGGAGGGAGTGACTCAGCGGGCCGCGCTCGCCGAGCCACAGCGCGCACCATGCCAGCACGGCCAGCGAGCCCAGCAGTGCCCCGAGAATGCGGTGGTCTTGTACCCTTGACCAGGACATGCCAAAGACTACTCGCGTGGATCACGCCACGAAGAGAAACGTGCCCTGGATGGCGTTGTGGCCCTCGAGATTCACATCCGGCAGGCCGATACTGCTGGTTTTGCGCCGGTAATGGGACGCCTTACTGACGTAGGCCGGCGATCCGGGGATGGTGGAGAATACGCTGTCATTCAGTGTCGTGACCCTGTCTCCAGGGCCTTTGTACGGAACCATCTCCGCCTCGGCGGCTGTGCCGATCTTGAGTGTGCCCCGGCCCTCTGTCAATTGGAACGTGATGGGCGCGCGCTGGACTGCAACCACCTGGCCAACGAGCTTGGCGAGATCGGCCACTGGTCCACCCAGGCTGCCCGTCCATACGGCCAGCAGGGCCGCCTCTTGCGGCTTGGTCGCGCGTTCGTCGACAAAGACGGCGGCGGTCCAATTTCCAAGCAGAATGTTTCCGGGGATGTGCGCCATCAGGGCCAGCGTCAGGCCCGATACATCCGTGCCGTTGATGGTTCCTTTATTGACGTGATATGCGACGATCGCGTCGCAGGTGTGGTTGTCTGCGTCTTCGCCAATCCAGCAAGGACACAGAACTCGGCAATCGCAGACTTCCAGCAGGTCCCCTTCGAGATGGTAAGCCATGGTCATACGCTCCGTTGCGAATTTCGGGCGAAATGCCCGATTTGGGGTAGTATACATTAACCGCGCGACGGAGAAGGGGGCACGGGTAGTCCGCTATTATCGGACTACCGGGGCACGCTAGCGGTATTATTCAGAATCGGTGACGCGCGGTGTCGGCGGAGTGCGCCGGGATCATGCTGACCAGGACCCTGGTTCATACGGGAGGAGCGCGCTGGGTGGGAAGCATACGCGCCCAACAAATCCGAATTCGAATCCCATAGGGGCCGCAAAGGCAGGAGGCTTCCCTTTAGTCCGCTGTATCGAAAGGGGACCGGAGCCACTCACCAAACCGGTGCGCGTCTTGAGCCGGTTCGCGTCCGATACAGCCCTTGGGCATTATCCGGCAGGTCTTAGCGCGCAGCAGTTTCGCGGGCCAGCGCAATGTTCAAGATCCAGTCTCGCGGCCGGTTTTCTCGTATCCTGAAAGGTATGGAAGTCCAATTCACGCCGGAGCAGCAAGCACAGCTAGCGCAGATTGCCACCAAATCAGGGACCGACCCCGAACAATTGGTGAGGGATGCCGCCTTGCGCTTGCTTGAGGAGGAGTCCCGCTTTCGCGCCGCCGTCCATGAAGGTATCGCCCAGGCCGACCGTGGCGAGTTCATTGAAGAAGAAGAAATGGACGCCCGCTTCGAGCAGATGTTGCGATCCTAAACCATGCGCATCCGGTGGACGCCCGCCGCCGCCGCGGACTTGCAGCATATCAGCGATTACCTCAGGCAACACCACCCCCACTATCGCCAGCCGACCATGCAGAAGCTCTACGAGACCATCCGCGCATTGAAGCAATGGCCGGGCCGTGGTCGGCCTGGAAGCGAGGAAGGCACCCGAGAAATTCTGTTTCCGCCTCTGCCCTATGTCGCCGTCTATCGCATTAAGGAGCAGACCGTCGAAGTCCTGCGCATCTATCACGGCGCACAGGAGCGGCCTTAGAAACGTTCCAAAGCAGGTGATGCTGTGCGTCTCGGCCTATCTGCTGCGATGTTCGCTGCTCACTTGGCATAGCTAACGGGCGTCCGCCCCACCGTCCGACTGTTACGGTACTGTGTTGGCCTCAACAACCCGCCTATCCGGCCGCGCTGCGGTGGATGCCGCCTTCTCACGATCTCCCGGCCGATAGTCCGCTTCGAGATGCCCGGCGAGTTGCGCCTGAGTAAACAGTACGGGTTTCGTCTTCATGGCTATGAACAGCGGCGCCTGGTCGGCATAATGCGGGGACTTCGGGTCCAAAGTCGCCGAGCCGAACTGATGAATGCTCTCCGAGGTCAAGGCGCCCGCCTTGTCCCAGGTCACGAACATGATAAGCGTGTCCCCGGCGACCGCCGTCAGAGTGCCGTCGGGTTGCTTGTCTCCATAGACGCCGCGAAAGATATCCGGGCCCCCGTCGATGGCAACGTTGAGTGAGCCTCGGCGGAACCGGTTCACCTGGCCCCATTCCGGATCGACCCGGCCGAAATGCGTCTTGAGCGTCTGGATAGCTTCCCGGAGCGTATCGATCAACCGTTTGGGCGCCTTATGTTCCAGCCGGGCGCGCAGCACCGGCTCGATGGTCAGGATGGCGAGCGCCGCGCCGCGATTCGCTACATCCGTTTTGCCATCGTAGCCCTTCAGAACGGCAAGCGCCTGTTGGACGTCGGGATCGTTGCCGGGATCGATTGCCACGAGCTCTTTGAAGATCTGCACCTCTTCGGAATGCTGGCTGTACGTCAGGTCGTATTTGTAGGCGTGAAATGCCTCTGCCGTGATCCGCGGATCTGAGCCGTAGGTCTCGATCGCGCGCCAGCCCCGGTTCGTCATGTCGGTCTGAATCCCGAGTGTCGGCGAAAAGTCCTCGGGCTTCAGGTCGCCAGAGGGTGCGGTCGCGTGGAACGGCGTGTTGTTCGCATTGAAGACGAAGCCGGACGGCGGATTCCAGAGTTGCGGCTCCTTATCGAAGGGCAGATAGCTTCGCCAAATCAGGTCCGACCGGTCGCCGGGCAGCACCTCCTTCCAGTTCGGGACTTCCTTCCGCACAGGAAACGAGCCGTTATAGATGTACCCGATATTCCCCTTCTCATCGGCATACACATAGTTGAGGCTGGGGATTGCCTGGAGGCGCATGGCCGCGCGCCATTCATCGATATTGGCGGCCTTGTTGAGGCGGAAATACTGCAGCGCCGGGCGGATGTCGTTCATGCCGGCGTAGCGGATGGCGAACGCGCCCCGCTCGGCCTTTAACACCGGCCCCTGCTCCGCCCACAGCACTTCGCGATGCGCGGTCCAGATCAGCGGCCCCCAGATCTTAACGCGGATCTTGGCGTCGCTCTTCTGGAAATCGCGCCATTGGCCGTCCAGCCTGTACTGGTTGGGGTTGGCCGGATTGACGACCAGCTTGTAGATATCCGCCAGGTGGGGTCCGTTGACCGTGTTTGCCCAGCCGAGATGCTGGTTGTGGCCGTGCAGCATGAAGGGTGAGCCGGGGAAGAAACCGCCAGCGACGTGCCACCCTTCCTCGCTGTCGAGCACCCCCTCATACCAGGCGACCGGACCGGTATAAGGCTGGTGGGAATTGACCAGCAAGCGCGTGGCGCCATCTGCGGAGCGTGAGGGCGCGACGGCGACCGCGTTGGATCCGATCGGCAGCCGCATGTCCGCCAGCAGGAAAGGGGAATTGATGTTCTTGGAAAGATCGGCGATGCCGTCGCTCATTTCCGGACTGGTCACTTTCCGCAACACCTGGTCAAAACCATAAAAAAAAGGTAGCTTGAACGCGAAGCCGGCCACCACATCCTTGCCAGTGAATGGAAGCAGGCCGCGCTTCACCTGGCCGGGATGGAGAGCTGCGTAATAGTTTACCCCGTCGGCATACGCTTCCAAGACTTGCCGCAAATCCGGTGGAAGGTCGCTCTCATATTTCGCGTTGACGTTCTCCCAGATCCGGAAAAGACGGACGAGATAGTCGGTGACGGCAGCGTTCTTCCCTTCAACCGCAGCGAGCTGGCCGCGGACCCCCAGGCCGACCTCCTGGATGGTGGCGAAATCGTCTTCGCAATGGGCATAAGCCATACCGAAAGCGACATCCACGTCTTTGGGGCCGACGATGTGCGGCACGCCGTAGGTGTCGCGCTCGATCCGCACGTGATACTGCCCAGCCTTGGCGATCAGGCTGGCCGGATCCGGCGGCGTGGGCTGACCCATCCGGTCGGACACGATGACGAATCCGACGGCTGCAAATAATAACAGCGCGAGTGCGAGAGCGCCGATCTTCACATAGCGCATGCATGTCTCCTGCGGACTGAGGCCCCGATTTTGCCTACCATCGACTTGCCGGCGCGCTCGTCACCAAAGAATATTACGGCAAATAGCCGTTCAGATTGTTGCACCTTGCGACGCAGGAAAGCGGCGCAAGCAATCGACAAAATACCACGGCTGCCACCCGGCATGCCACTGGAGCCTCGCCACTTCTCGCCGGGACCGCCGGGCGCGGCCACGTTTAGCAACCGGGGTCTTCAGGTGTGCGCCAGCGGCCCAGCATGCCAGTTCATGTCAGTTTCCGATGGTCTTCTTCAGGACGTAGTCGAAGAATCGATCGGTAGGGCTGTCGCTGGAGGTTCATTCTGCGCGGAGCGTCGTCTTCTTCTCCACTTTTCTCAAAGCAGAAAGCCTTGGTAGCGAGTCGGTCTAGCAGCCGTGGCAGAAGTCCCCGCAGGCTGAATGCTTCTCCACCAAAGGTCTCAAGCTGTTGGTTCGCCGTGGTGGGCCAGGCGCTTTCGCCTGCCAACCGCGACTCACAGTGACTTCTGCCACGGGCTGCTGCTAGGGCATGCCGGATGATACGCGCGTCTGAGCGGCTGACACGTGCCTTGAGTCTGAACACCATCTGGGTTGGTCGCCTTTGCCTAACCGGGATTCCGGCGCGGCCGCACCCGCCGAGGTCGTCAAAAAGACCCTGGGGATGGCTCCCGGCCGATGGCCATCGGCCAATTAACTTAGCTCTTGACAGCCCCAAGACGGTGTTCTACAATCTTCCCATAAAGAGCGAGCGCTCGTTTTGTTTCTACGGGCGGATGAGTATATGCCGAAGCTTTCGGACGACACGGTCGCCAGGAACAAGCTCAAGATCGAACGCGCCGCGCTAAAGCTCTTCACCAGGCAGGGATTTCACGGGACGACTGTTCGGGAAATCGCCCGGAATACCGGCATATCCATGGGCAAGCTCTACCTTTATTACCCGACCAAGGAAGACATCTTCATCGACCTGGTCCAGCACATGGGGCAAAAGCTGGAAGCCATCCGGCAGAAGGAGCTTCTGCCCCTGATGCAATCGCCCGATCCGGAGACGTTGCGGAAGCTGGGAATGGCCGTCGGCCGCATCGTTTCCGAGAATCTGGATTACTGGCGGCTGATGTACGTCGACGTGGTCGAGTTCCGTCATAAACACTTCATTCACAGCTTTCGTGAAGTCGCCGGAGGGCTGCGCAACTATTCAACCGCGTTGTTTCAAAGAGCGCCGAATCCCTTTCCCGGCGACGTGAACCCGGGGTTTGCCTACGCCAATTTGTATCTGCAGTTTGTCACTTATTTTCTGACGGAGGAGCTCTTCGGCGCCAAGCGCCATATGGGTGTGAGCGATGAGGAAGCTGTCGATCAGTTTGTCCGTCTGTATACTCGCAGCCGGAAGGATCGCGCTTCGAAACCGTAATTGCGACGCATGGAGGAAATATGCAAATGCGAAGACTGACAAGGTTACTGGCGGCTGGCGGCATTCTTTGCCTGCTCATACCGATGATTCAGGCGCAGACGGCCACCACCGGTCAAATCGTAGGTGTGGTGACGGATCCCAGCGGGGCCGTCGTGGTGGGCGCAATGGTAGCCCTGACCAGCGATGCCGGCGTGCGGCGCGAAACGCAAACCGGCGGCAATGGCCGTTACACGTTTGCCCTGCTCGATCCAGGCGTGTATCGGCTCGAAGTGACGGCCAGCGGATTCGGATCGGTCAAAATGGGAGACATCGCCGTCAAGATAACCGAAAGCTCGGTGATCGACGTGGCTCTCAAGGTGGCCGGTTCGCAAACCGTCGTCGCGGTCACGGCCGAGCCGCCGCTGGTGCAGACCGAAAGCTCTGCCCGCGGCACGGTCATCGACCAGCGGCAGATCAACGACCTGCCGCTGCCGACGCGCAACTTCCAGCAATTGCTGACCCTGACCACGGGAACCTCCGGATCCATCGAGAACTCCTCCGAGCTGGGGCGCGGCGATGCCGCGGTATATGTCAACGGACAGCGCGCGCTCTCCAATAGTGTGGTCATCAATGGCGTGGATGCGAATTCTATCGGCACGGGGTCGACGCCAAATCTCGCGGTCCCCTCGATCGACTCGCTACAGGAGTTCATCGTGCAGACCAGCATGTACGACGCCTCGCAAGGCCGCAACGCGGGTGGCGTGGTGGCGGCGGTCACCAAATCCGGCACCAACAGTTTCCACGGCGATCTCTACGAGTTCTTACGGAATACAAAGCTGGATGCCAACAATTTCTTCCTGAACGAGGAAGGCACGCCGCGGCCGACTTACGACCGCAATCAGTTTGGCGCGACTCTGGGCGGGCCGGTGGTGAAGGACCGTGCCTGGTTCTTTGTCTCCTACCAGGGCACCCGCGAAGTCAATGGCACTTCACTGACCAACTCACTCTCGACGATGTTCCTGCCGGCCTATTTGGGACCGCAGCGCGACTCCGCATCTCTGGCTGCCCTTTCGGTATGTTATGGCCTGGGTGGGTATGTCGATCCCGTGGCCTCAGCGGTTCTGCAGGCTAAGCTTCCCAACGGGCAGTATATGATTCCTGCGGCCCCCGGCGTCACTACCACCGGCGCGGGTTGCACGCCGGGGCAGCCGGGCAACCCAGTCCGCGACACGATTCCCTCCAACTCGACCTTTAAGGAAGACCAATTCAACACCAATCTGGACATCCGGCTGAATGATGCGAACCGGCTGTTCGGCAAGTTCTTCTATGCTACTAACCGCACCAATCAGGCGCTCTACGACACCTTTGGCGATGGAAATGCGCTGCAGGCGCCTGGCTGGCCGGCCGAGGAAGACATCGCCCAACGCCTGCTGTCGGTGGGAGTATCTTCGGTTATTTCGAGTCACTTGCTGAACGAAGTCAGGTTCGGCTGGAGCAACATTTACGGCCCCGGCAATCCCTCTCAACCCATCACTTCCTCGCAGTTGGGAATTGAGTCGCCCCTAAGCAGCTTGTTCCCCGGAATGCCGACGCTTTCGTTCACGAACATGTTCACGCTGGGGCCGTCTCCGCTGGGCATCAATTACGCGGCGACCAACACATACAGCGGCGGCGATATGATGACGTGGACGAGGGGCCGGCACACCATCAAATTCGGCGGCGAATACAAGCGGCAGGCACTGGATGCTCCCTATTTCGATGTATTCCCGAACGGGGAACTCTTCTACCTGGGCTTTAGCGGCAACGTGTTCGAAGACTTTCTCTCCGGGCTCTCCGGGTTATCCGTGATTGGCTCGGGCACCAACAGCCTCCACAACCGGGCCAACGACTTTTCGGCGTTCTTCCAGGACGATTGGAAGGTTACTTCCCGCCTGACGCTCAATTTGGGGCTGCGCTACGACTACTTCGGTCCCACGACGGAGACGAATGGCCACTTCATCGGCTTCGAACCGTCGAGCGCCACCACAGTTCCTCTGGCCGTGCCGGGGCTTGGACTTGCTTGTCCGGCCACGCTGAGTACCTGCGGCTCAGTGGTCACCGGCGGTTTCGTTCAGGCGGGTAACGGAAACCTGCCTGGAATTCCCAAAGTCGGCGATGGCTTGGTGAATCCCGACTACAAGAACTTCGGGCCGAGGTTGGGCTTCGCTTACCGGCTGACAAACAGCGACAAGGTTGTCCTGCGCGGTGGTTATGGCGTCTTCTATGACCGCCCCAACATGCGGCTGTATAACAGCCAATTGTTCAACATGCCATACGAAATGCTGGCTACGGCGCTGGCCACACCGAACGAGAATCCATTCGTGCAGGTTCCGCAACCCAGCGCTTTCCCGCTGAGTCTCAGCAACACCACAATCTTCCCCTTTGGAGGATATCCGGCTTTTCTGCCGGTGACGTTGCTTGGCAAGACAGGGCCGGTCGCCGCGGACACACCAGTTCCGGCGACGGGGATCTATCCGGATCTGAAGGACTGGAGCATCCCTTACGTACAGTCTTTCAATATGGGGGTGCAATGGAGCTTCTCCAACAACTGGATGCTGGACGTGGGCTATGTCGGTTCGGAAGGGCGCAGGTTTCCACGACTGTACTCGTTCAACCAGGCGGCGTCGCCGCCACTGGCCGGAGTGTACACGCTGGGAAGCCTGGGCGGACCTTTGTTCCCAGGATTCGCCAATCTAACGGCTCCTGGATTGGGCAGCTTCCTGATGGAGAGCAATTCCGAATCCAATTACGATTCCCTCCAAGTAACCGTCAATAAGCGCCTCTCCAAGGGTCTGCAAATGCTGCTCAGCTACACTTACTCGCACTCGCTGGACGACTACTCCGGGAGTAATGTAAGCGATATCACGCTGATCCCGGGAAACATGGTCAACGAGCAGAACTATGGCTCCTCGGATTTCGACCGGCGGCATCGCTTCGTAGCTAGCTATGTGTATAATCTTCCGGAGGTGTATCGCGGCGGATCGGCTTTCGGGAGAAAGCTGCTGAACTCCTGGAGCGTATCGGGAATCGTGACCTTGCAATCGGGCACGCCGTTCTCCATCTATGGCCAGGATTCCGCATTTGAAGCGACCAGAGCCGACATGGCGTCGTCGGGCGAGCCGCTGTCGGACGCGATCAAGAGCGGCCCCGTGATTGACCGCTTGAACGCTTATTTCAACACGGCGGCGTTCCTACAACCCACGGCATTCGGCGACTTCGGACAGTTAGGCAGGAACATCATTGTGGGACCGAAACAGATCGACACGGACTTTTCCATCATGAAGGTCATTCCGGTCACGGAGAGCCAACACGTGGAGTTCCGGGCTGAGTTCTTCAATCTGTTCAACAACGTGAATTGGGACAACCCCATCAACATCGTCTCTTCGGCGAACTTTGGGCAGATCGTAGACACCACCACGGGACCCAGAGTGATCCAGTTTGCGCTGAAGTACCAATTCTAGAGGCGCGCATGAAGGACACAGGTCTGCGGGGCAAGGTGGTCATCGTTACGGGGGCCGCGGCGGGGATCGGCCGCGCCACGGCCCTTCGATTTGCAAGCGAAGGATGCCGCGTGGCGGCATGGGACGTCAACGATGCGGCGCAGGAAGAATTGTTGCGCGAACTGTCTGCGCTGGGAGGCGAGGCGCTGTTCCACAAGACTAACGTCTGCGACTCCGGCGACGTCGAGACGGCCGTTCAGGATACCGTGGCGCGCTGGGGTACAGTCGATGTACTGATCAACAACGCCGGCATCACCCGCGATGCGCAGTTGGTGAGATGGAAGGATGGGCAAGCCGCCAGCCTCATGAGCGACGAGGCCTTCGACGCCGTGGTATCCGTGAACCTGAAGGCCGTCTTCACCTGTGCGAGGGCGGTTGTGCCGCATATGATCCGCAACGGTTCGGGAGTAATCCTGAATGCGTCTTCCATTGTAGGTCTCTACGGAAACTTCGGCCAAACCAATTATGCGGCGACTAAGGCCGGCGTGATTTCGTTTGCGCGTACGTGGGCCCGCGAGTTGGGGAGGTACAACATCCGGGTGAATTCCGTGGCGCCAGGGTTTATCGCCACGGATATCTTGCGCACCATGCCGGAGAAGGTCGTTCAATCCATGGTACAGCACACGCCGTTGGGGCGAATGGGCAGTCCGGACGACATTGCCGAGGCTTACGTGTGGTTAGCGTCGGATGCCGCCGCCTTCATCACTGGTACCGTGCTTTCGGTAGATGGCGGACTGGTGTTGGGAACTTGACGATGCGTTACGCGAACATTATTTCAACCGGCCGATACGTGCCGGAAATCGAAGTCACCAACGACATGTTGCGTGAGCGATTCCAGAACATTCCGGACTTTGTCGACAAGATGGAAGCATCCAGCGGCATACGCACGCGCTGGCATGCGCCGGAGAATTGGGCCACCAGCGACGTGGCTCTGCCCGCGGCCCGCCAAGCTATCGAGCGCGCCGGGCGGAAGCCCGAAGACGTGGACCTGATCATCCTCGGAACCGACTCGCCGGATTACATTACACCGGCGACATCGGTGGTATTGCAACACAAACTCGGAGCCAAGAATGCCGGCACGTTCGATATCGCTTGCGCTTGCGCATCGTTCCCCACAGGGCTATCAGCCGCGGCCGGGATCATTGCCGCGAATCCGGGCATCCGTACGGTGCTGGTGTTAGGCGTCTACATGATGCACAAGCTGACCGCGGCGGAGGATCCCATGATCTTCTTCTACGGCGATGGCGCCGGCGCCGCGGTGTTGGAGCCTGCCTCCGCGCCGGGTTTCATCACGTCCGCATTTCGCGCGGATGGCTCCTATCACGACTATTGGGGCATCTACTCGGGAGGTACCTTCGAGCCAGCCACCGAGGAATCCGTGAAAGAAGGGCGCACGCGCTGCACCATCAAGCAACGCTATCCGCCGGAGCTCAATCAGGAGACCTGGCCGCTTTTGGTCCAGCGTTTGGCAAAAGACGGCGGGTTCCAGATAAGCGACGTAGACCTGTTCATCTTCACGCAGGTTCGTAAGCCAACCATCGCCACCGTGATGGATACCTTGGGGATGCCCATGGAGCGCGCCCATACCATCATGGAAGAATACGGCTACACGGGTTCCGCCTGCATCGGCATGGCGCTGGATCACGCGGTGGAGACCGGAAAGGTCAAGCCTGGCAGCCTGATCGTGATGGTCGGTTCCGGCGTGGGCTACAACCAGGCGGGATGCGCGTTTCGCATGCCGTGACGATGGCCGCCTATCTCACGATTGCGACCGTCTTGGCATGCCTGCTGGGAGCTGCGATCGCAGTGTTCCGCCATCCTCTCGCGGTGACCGTCTGGCTGCGCCGGCGGGAGTTGCGGCGAAGCGGCTTTGTGAAGTCGCAGGTGCCTACATCGATTGGTCCGCAGACGGTCTGGCAGGGCGGCCAAGGCCGAGGGTTGGTATTGCTGCATGGCGCGGGAGTCGAGGCGGGCACGTGGTACAAAGTCGCGCCGGCGCTTTCCCATCAATACCGTTTGCTGATGCCCGATCTGGCGGGACACGGCGAGAGCCACCCGGCCGCGGGCGCCCTCAGTCTCTCGACGCTGGTTGCCGGGCTGGAGGAAGTCCTGGACACCGCCGAGTGGAAACCCCAAGAGATCATATTGGTGGGGAATTCGCTGGGCGCGTGGATTACCCTGCTATACGCGAACAAACATCCCGCGCGCGTGAAGCGAGTGGTACTGATCTCGGGCGGGCCGGTGAAGAAGCTCCCAGGAGATGTGACGCTGACGCCGAAGACACGCGAGGAAGCGCGGCGCGCGTTCGATGCCGTGCTGGATCCATCCACCCGGCGCCCTCCAGGCTTCGTGTTGGATGATGTGATCCGCAGGTCCAACAACGGGCCCATCGCACGACTGAATGCCGCCGGAGAAGAGGATATCGCCAAGCATCTGCTGGATGGAGAGCTCTCCAGGTTTCCCTGCCCCGTGGATCTGTTGTGGGGCGAGTCCGACAGACTGGTTCCGCTGGACTACGCGCGTGAATTGCAGCATAAACTACCGGGCGCGCGTCTGACCGTACTAGAAAAATGCGGACACGCCCCGCAACTGGAGCGCCCGCAAACGCTGCTCGACGCGTTTACGCGCATCTTAGCGGAGGACCGCGGATGATCACCGCCGACATCCTGGGCGAGCGCGCCCGCTTGACGCCCGACTCGGTCGCCCTCATCTCCGTACCTACCGGCCAAGCGTTCACCTACGCGGAACTGGACCGCCGCGCGAGAGTCTGCGCGCACATCTGGATGAAACACTGCGCGCTCGCCCCCGGAGACCGCATCGGCATCTTGTCGGAGAACCGTGTCGAATATCTGGATGCCTTCTGGGCGGCGGGCAAATCCGGTGTGATCCTGGTTCCGCTCGGCACGCGCAGCACCGCCCGCGAGCTCGCCCAAATTGTGCGCGACAGCGGAATGCGCCGTCTCATGTATTCCGCGCGATTCGATGCCGTAGTTCAAGAGCTACGGCAATTGGCCGCCTGCGACGGGTACATCCGCCTCGATCCTGGATCGGCATATCCGTCCGATTTGGATTACGCCGATTGCTTCGAACGTGTGAGCCCGGATGCCCTTCCCAGAGTTCCCATCTCGAGCGAAGACATCTACTGCCTGCTCTACACCAGCGGGACCACGGGCACGCCCAAAGGCGTGATGATTCCGCACCGCCAGATTGCCTGGAACGCATACAACAGCGTCATATCCTGGCAGCTACGCGACACGGACAGCGTCCAGATTTTCACGCCCTTGTACCACGCCGGTGGGCTCGCCGCGCTGCTCGCGCCCCTGTTTGCAATCGGCGGATGCGTGCTGCTGCACGATGGATTCGACCCTTCCGAAATCTTGCGGACGTTCACCAAACACAAGTGCAGCATCCTGTTTGGCGTGCCTACTACTTTCCGCATGCTCATGGATGCGCCCGAATTTGGCGCTACCGATTTCAGCCATGCGCGATGGTGCATTTCCGGCGGTGCTCCGCTGCCCGCCTACATCATCTCCGCGTTTCAACGGCGCGGCGTGGTTTTCAAGCAGGGCTACGGCCTGACGGAAGTCGGCGTAAACTGTTTCGCCATGACGGCGGACGATTCCGTGCGAAAGGCCGGCTCCATCGGCAAGCCATTGATGTTCACCGAAGCGAAAATCATCGGCGAAGGCGGCGGTGAAGCGCCGGATGGCGAAACCGGGGAGCTGTGTTTTCGCGGCCTGCACGTTTGCCGCGGATATTGGAACAACCAAGAAGCCACCGCAAAGGCGTTCGATGCGGGCGGCTGGTTTCATACCGGCGATCTGGCGCGGCGCGACGCGGAGGGCTTCTTCTACATCGCGGGCCGTCTGAAGGACATGATCATCAGCGGGGGAGTCAACGTCTACCCTGCGGAGATCGAGCGCGAATTGCTGCTGCACCCGGCCGTTGCGGATGTGGCTGTCGCCGGCGTTCCCGATGAGAGGTGGGGCGAGGTTCCAATAGCATTCGTGGTGCTCAACGCCGGCGGCAGCGCCGATGTGGAAGAATTGCTCGCTTTCCTCGGCTCACGCTTGAGCAAGATCAAGCTGCCGAAACGGTTCTACTTCCTTGAAGCTTTGCCGCGTAATGCTTATGGCAAAGTTCTGAAGAACGAGTTGCGCGCTTGGCAGGCGAAAGCGCCTGCCCCACCAAACGTCAAAAGATGACCTTGGCGGCGAGCTGCAGGTTGCGGCGGTCGGTTTCCGATCCCGAGCATCCGTAGCAGGCTGGGATGAAGGAAGTCGTCAGAGTGTCGGCCGCAGCGCCGTCGACATAAAGATTCGCGTGGTTGAAAAGGTTGTAGGCCTCGCCGCGAAGCTGCAGGCTGAACCTTTCGGTAAGCTTGAACGTCTTGTACACACCAAGGTTCAGGTTCCAGTTGCCTGGCGCACGGAAGGTATTGCGGCCCGTCATGTCGTTCGGATAAGGCGGCAGATCCGAGAAGAAGTACGTCGGATTGGTAAAGTGATCCATGGCCCCGGTCGACAGCGGGAGTAGGTTGAACGTATTGGGGGTGCTGGTGATGGCCGGCGGAGTCCCATTGCCGTTGACCGGAACAGGCGCGGTAAAGGCGGCGTACGGGCAATAGTAGTAATTCCACGAGCAATCGAACATGGAATAGGGGGAGCCCGTGCGGGCGGTGAAGATCGGGGACAGACTCCAGCCGCCCAGCAACTGCGCGGCCAGGCTGCGGCCGGTCTTGAAGGCCGGGACTGCCCAGACGGCGCTGACCACCACGCGCTGGCGGATATCGAAATCGGAGTTACCCTTACTTATATTCGGTTCGAAGGCGTTCAGCAGGCCGAGGATGTAGTCGCCTTGGCTCGCGGCGAGTCCATTGGTGTCACTGAACGTGCTGCTCAGGTTGTCGGTGGCATGCGACCAGGTATAGTTGAAATTCAACTGCAGGCCGCTATTGGCCACACTGTTGACGACGGAGCGCAGGGTCAAACCATTGTACATCGAAAACGCCTTATCGCCGCGGACATTGATGGGACCGTACTGCGAGTTCAACACGGCGTTGCAGACTCCGGAAGAACCGCCCGTTCCCTCGTAAAAGGCTTGCGACGCGGCATAGGAGCAGGGCTGACCCAAATACACGTTGCCGTACCCGTAGTAGTTCATGTCGGAGATATCGTACAGGTGCTCGCCTTTCGACCCGGAGTAGTCAGCGGCGATGAGAATGCCTTTTGTAATCTGATGCTCCAACGAAACGCTCCACAGATGCGCGTACGCAGTGTTGATTTCAGGGTCCACGTTGCGGAGGCTGGCGGTAGGAAGAACCAGGTTGCCGGACGAACCCGAGAAGGGACCGTAGTTACTTGTGGAGATAGGCAACGGGAGTTGGGAAGCAGTTACGCTGACCGTCTCATAATTTGGCGGATTCTGAATGACATTGAATGTAACGTTGCCGAAGTTGCGCTCGTAGCCGATGCCGTAGCCGCCGCGCAGAGCAGTCGTGCCTTTGCCGGAGATATCCCAAGCGAAGCCGACACGCGGAGCGAAATCCTTATAGTCCTTCTTCCAAAGGCCACCGATGGGACTGCTGGGCGCAAGGTCCACCGTCCCGCCCGCGATACCCTGGGGGGTGTCCGTCTGCAGGCCCGCGGCGTAGTAGTTGGAATCCAGTTGCTGATTTTTGTTGTGCTGCACGCCGAAGTATTCCCAGCGCAGGCCGAGATTCAGAGTGAACCGGGGAGTCACTTTCCAAGCGTCCTGCACATACAGGGCCGGGTCGTTGTACCGGTTACTGCGGCTGAAGTTGGGCGCTGTAAGAGGCAGATTCACAGTGTCGCCCGGGAACTTTCCCTGGGGATTGATGGCCACCTGGAATTCGGAGAGCTGGCCGACCACGAAGTTACCGATGGCGGCTCCGACGTTACCCTGGCTGAGATACTCGCCAGCCGTTTCATAGGCGCCGAAGGTGCGGTTGTCGCGAATGTATTCGTAGCTACCGCCGAAACGCAGACTGTGCCGGCCGCGATTGTAGGTCAAGTCTTCATAAACCTCAGCAAAGTTTTGTGGGCCGCCAAAGGGAATACCAGCCCCAGGCGTGAACGGGTCGTAGCCCGGAAAAATGATGCTGTTGCCCAGCACCGTCCCGGGACCCGATGAACCGGTATAGAGCGTAGGCACGGCAGGATATTGGCCAAACGGGTCCACCGGTCCATTGATGCGATTGAACACGGCCTTCGACTGGGATACGAAAGCAGGAGTGAAGGTGTGAATCACCGAAATTAGGATGTTCTGGTCGAAGTCGTACGCGCCGGTATTGAAACCGGCATAAGGGCTGGATGAAACCGTTCCGGCCGACAGGCTGTCGCTCTGCAGAGCGTAGCGGCCGTAAATCTGGGTTTTTTCGGTCAGGTTATAGTCGACGCGCTCTACGTTTTGATATCCGTTCTCGGGAGTTCCGCCGCCGGCGTCTCCAGGTGCGCTATAGGCCACCAGGTCGAACATGGGACTGTTGGGATTGAGCGCACTGCAAGCGGCGGAACTGCCGCAGAACGGACTGCCCTGAGCGTTGCTTATCTGATTAATACTGTAAGTGCTCAAGATGCTGGCTCCCGGCGACAGCTTGCCATAAGTGGAGAAGAACTGTTGCGTATTTGGCGACGATGCGGCGATCAAGTTGGCATCCGGCAGTACCACCTCGGTGATGGCGTTACTGCGAATACGGATCCATTCGGTGCTGCTGAAGAAGAACAGCTTGTCCTTCTTGATAGGACCGCCTGCCGAATAGCCGAACTGGTTGCGGTCGAATACGGATTTCGGCAAGCCGTAAGCGTTGTTATTGAAGCTGTTCGACGAGAGATCAGACACGCGGTTGAATTCGTAGGCCGTGCCATGGAACTGATTGGTTCCGGACTTGGTGACCACGTTTACGACGCCGCCGGAGGCCCGTCCAAACTCAGCCGTGAAATTGTTTGTGAGAATGCTGAATTCCTGAATCGAATCGAGCGGTACGGATTGTCCGGGACCGGTGGTGAACTCGTCATTATTGGCCGCGCCGTCCAAAAGCACGTTAGTAGACGATTCGCGCTGGCCATTGATGGCGTATCCGACACCGCGGCTCATCGTGCCGCCATCCGAGACATTCCCCGAGATAGCCACCAGCGCATACGGATCGCGCGTCAGGGTGGGCAATTCGCGAAGCTCGGTTTGATCCACGACGGTGGATAACGTCTGTGTCTCCGTATTTATCTGTATGGCGGATGCACTTACTTCCACAACCGTGGACGCCTGGCCCACCGAAAGGCGCAAGTCGAGCGCGACCTTCGCGCCCACCGTGGCCGTGACACGCTGCTGGACCTGGACGAAGCCGGGCGCCGTGGCGCTCACCAGGTAATCTCCAGGCAGCAGATCTGTGGCAATGTAGGCGCCCGTCGACGAAGTGGTTAGCGTGCGAACAGAGCCGGTATCCGCCGACTTGACGGTTACCGTTGCATTTGGAATTGCCGCGCCCGATGGGTCGTAAACGGTTCCGGTAATCTGTGCGGTTTCGGCCTGCCCGAAGAGGTTGACACTGAGCAGGCCGGCAAGCGCGATCAGTAATGCGAAGCGTGAAGTCATTTTGTATCTCCCAGGCAGGGATGTCAGCAAACACGCCATCTCTACCCGCCAAAGCTTGTGTTGTAACTAGTGTGCAGTGAACAGGCGGAAAGGTCGATCAGATTCAGATGTTAGTGAGCAGATTTGAACGAAAAGGCTGGTCCTGCCAAATGCGAGCGTGCTGGCTTAGGAACTTGTTGAAAAACGCGCCGAGCTACCGCTCCCTCACGGTCGCGGCTCTGTAAGTTGTCACGAAATCGGGGCTCCGTTTCAGAGCTGCGCTGCGTCAGCAAGCGGTCTGGTGCCCTTTTTCAACAAGCTTTTAGATCAACTATCGGCCCGAAGGTTGGCAACCTGCCCCACACGGCGGTGGTTCTGCCGCAGGCTCAGCGGAGACACTCCGAGGAGGCGGCGAACATGGTAGGCGAGATGACTCTGGTGTGCAAAACCGGTTTCGGCGGCAATCTGGCTGATGGAAAGATGACCTTCCGCAAGAAGAGTCTTGGCGTGGTCGACGCGGCGCTGGATCACGTACTGATGAACAGGCATGCCGACGGCTTTGCGGAATGCCGCATTACAGTGGGAGACGCTCACACCAGCTACCCCGGCGATTTCTTTGAGCGAGAGCTCGCGGCCGAAATTATATTCGATGTACGAGAGTACCTGCCGCAGACGGTGTCCAGACATAGCTAAGTTATGCATGCGCGCGGCCCGTGATTCGGAGCTATGCCGATCGAGGAGGCAGGCGGCCATGGCCCTTCCAAGGCTATCCAGATACAACCGTCCACTGCGATAGCCCGAGTCCATCTCCGCTTTCAGAGCCCATCCGATATGCTCCATTTGGGGGTCGCGCATCTGGAAGCGGTTCACGATTTCCACCCTGGCCGGATCGACGCCCGATTCATCGGCCACCTCACTCAGGAGGCTAGTGGGCACGCGAATAATAAACGACGTGTCTTTTTCCTTGAGCTCCCAGCGGCTCGTTGTATTCTGCGGAATGATGTCGATGTCGCCGTGGACGCTCAGCCCGCAATGATACTTTCCGCCTCTGCGGCACCCGATGTGAACGGAAGATCCCATATGAATGGAGACGATAGTCTTCCGGGAAGCGGGCGAATCAGTGACGCCGGCAGGGTCGGACCAGACCAGAGCGCGCAGCTCATCGGGCATGACTCGGCGGCTACGGGGGTCCGGCGGCGCCGACGGATCAGGCTGGAGCACGGCGAGAATCTCACACGCAAACTCCAGTATCGCCGTACTGCTGGCCGTAACCAGGTTCTTGTGAGCTACAGCCGGCGCGTTCCGGTAGAGATGCGCCCCGTGGTAACCGGTCTGCCGCAACTCTTCGGCGGCGGTACCGGTGTGAACGCGATCATCGAGCAACCCCAAGCGTGCCAGACCCAATATCGCTGCGCCAATGGCAGCCACCGGAATCCCGGCATCCAGGAACTCTTTGGCTTTTCGGGCGGCTTCCCGGTTGTTCCCCAGTTCCCAGGCCGCGCCGTCCGGCAGAATGAGCAGCGCGCTGCTCCCGGGCAGCAACGAATCCAGCGTGAGATCGGGAACAATCCGCAGGCCACCGGCAGTCAGCACCGGAACCGGAGCCGGCGCCACGGTCAAGACACGGAACGTGTTGTTGAGTTGGGCAGTTGCGTAGGACGGCCCCCAATCCGAAAACCCATCAAACACGAACACACCGACGTTACGAACGGTCATGTAGGTTCCCCCCTGCCGCGGATCAGCGCGGACTGAAGCTTCTGGGGGTTTGACGCAGGCATGCCGCTGCCGGTTTCTTTGGCGTGCGCGGGTCGGGGGGGGACACGGCGACGCGGGGACACGGCGACGCGGCGACGCGGCGACACGGCGAGCGCGGCAGGCACGATCTCCACGATTACCCTCATTTTTTGGGTTTGAATGGTAATTTTCGTTTTTCTGGGGCGTTGCGGCGGCGCCGGGCGCGGTTGGTGCGCTGGGCGCGGTTGGGGCACCGGGGTCGGGATCCGGAGTGGAGGTGTGGCGCGCTGCCTGGTACTTCTGCAACTGGCGGAGGCTGCGGTCGATGGTGTGCTGGATGCTGGCTTGGTAGCGGACGAATTTGGCGATGGAGTTGGCACCTTCGCAATCCACATCGAAGGCACGGGCCAGGAGGTCGCGCTCGTCAGATGGAATGAACGGAGGCGGCACCGGCTTGCCCTCCTTCGCAGCGTACTTTACTTTGATGTTGTATAGATTCTGGCGGAGCTCGTCCTTTTGGGCGACTTTGTGGAAGCGGTTGCGGTAAATGCCGGCTTCCATAGGGATGGCGCGGTCGAGGCGCCATTGATCGGCGGCGATACGCAGGACGAGGTTTTCTTCGGAGGGGCCGACGGGCTGGAAACGGTCCAAGTGGTCGTGGACGAGGAGAAGGAATTCGGCGGGATCCTCGTCGAGCAAGATGTGTTTGTTGGCGCGCAGGCCATGGAGGAGGCGATTGCGGCTGGATGCGTCCTTGCCCTCGGCGGTGCGCGGGCCAGTGGATTTTTGAGCATTCCGGCGATTGGCCTCGATCTGGGCCTCGGAGGGAGTGCGGGGGTCGTTAGTGTTATTCATATTCGTGTTAGCGGGCACTTGGGGCCCGGTTTCCACCTTGATGCTACGAGAGGGCTAGGGCGGACACGGTGCCGGTTCCGTGCAAGTGGTAGAGGGCAATGGGGAGGAAATTTTTGTGAAGGTGTGACTGCGCAGGTTGACAACCTGCCCCGCTAAGACTCCACTATTTGGTGGTGCGTGCGGATGCCTCACTTAGCGCCAGCGCGGCGAAGGCGGTCGCGGCATCTCGCATGAACTGTACCTGGATCGATCCGGGCGGGTACTCTTTGTTCATCGAACTGGCGGCCCAAGAGCCGGATTGGCGATCCTGATGAGATTCCAGCCAAGCGGCTGCGCGCGCGAGCCTTGGGTCGGCTGGAGGAACCCCGGCGGCCTCAAGCACTGAGGCAATCAGGCCCGTGGCGTAGCTGCTGCTGCCATTCGATGCGGGCGCACCCGGATGGGCGGTCCATGGCCCGAGGGAGTCGATGGTCCACCCTCCATCCGCGGATTGCTTGCGCCAAATCTCCTCGATCGTCGATTGGCGGACCAGGCCGGGCATCGCGTCCGGCAGCTTCACGGAAGCCCAAAGGAGCATGAGGCGATTATGGAGCGGCTGCGATTCGCGCTCGCGCGTGAAATAGGCGTTTAGCTCGGCGATGCGCTCCCGCACGTCCGGTTGTTTCCGGTACTCCGCGGGAGCGTTGCCGGAAGCCAACGCAGCCACCGCGGCGCCGAAAAACTGGGAATGCGGCATTTCGTACGGGTCGAGCTCGAGACTGAACCAAGGCCATGCGCCTCTGGCCGGTCCCTCGGTGAGCTGCAGCGACCACAGCCGGTCGAAGGCCTTCTGCGCATCGGCGCTGAGCGTCGCGCCGCCGGCGTCCGCCAGACCGAGGAACAACGCCGCAAACACGCCTTCCACACCGAGGCATTGGGAGGCGTGCGGCTCGGACGTGAAAGCGTGGGATATTTTGCTCGCGTCGGTTAGACCGGCCCTGGCGCGCAAGCCCTGCAGCAGGGCGGCTTCGTAGGAAGTCGGGCGGCTCTCGCCCAGCACGCGGCGCAACGCGGGCCGCGCCAGCAGATAAGTCGCGCCCGTGTGACAGGACAGGCAGGTTCCGCCGGTGGCCTGGGCCGGCGGCCATCGAGACCACTCCTGCTGCCTCGTATCGAGATAATTCGCCGCGAGCCGCGGGTCCCAGGCTCCGTACAATGAGAGCGCCATGAGGGCGAAAATGCCGATGGAGATGAGTATCCGCATCGCAACCATGATACCGGGGCTTGGGGCATGCATCGCGCAGATTCGGATCGGGGAGAGCAGCTTCGGACGACGAGAGGCTGAATGCAAACGCCAATAGTGAGAGTAAGATTAATCGATGAGCACGCGTCCGAGGTCAGGGGAAGCCGCCATTGCCGAGCGGCGCCTGCTTGCACCGGCGGAGGCATTCTGAACCCTAGCCGCAGAGATTTTCTCTCCACTACGACCGCGTTTTTACTCGACGCGCAAGCCCCGGCCGATCTTACGCTCAAGATCGGGAGCGTCGAAGTCGCGATCTCTCCAAAGCACACCATCCGCACTACCGGTTATAACGGCTCGTTTCCGGGCCCGGTTCTGCGCTTCCCCGAAGGCCGTACCGTGACGGTGGATGTGGTCAACGACACCGCCTCGCCGGAGCTGGTGCACTGGCACGGCCTATTCATTCCCTGCGATGTGGACGGCTCCGCCGAAGAAGGTACCCCCATGGCGCCGGCCCACTGCCAGCGGCGTTATTCCTTCGTGCCGCGGCCTTCCGGCACGCGCTGGTATCATTCACACGTTTACGCCGGCCACAATCTGCACCGCTCCACGTATTCGGGCCAGTACGGCATTCTAATTATCGAACCCCGCCAGAACCCGGCCCGTTACGATCGGGAGATCCCGCTGGCGCTCCACGGCTGGCTTCCTTATCTTTCCACTCGCGGCGGCGGCGAAGGGGATGAAGGCTCGCTCGAAGTCCAGTACGGCGCCTTTACCGTCAACAGCCACGCCTTGGGATGCGGCGAGCCGGTGCGCGTTCACGAGGGTGAGCGAGTGCTGTTCCGTATCGTCAATGCCAACGCCACCCTGGTGCACCGCCTCGCGCTTCCCGGCCACAAGTTCGTAGTCGTGGCGCTGGATGGCAATGCGGTGGCGAATCCGACCGCGGTCCACGTGCTGGAGATCGCTCCGGGGGAGCGCATCGATGCCGTTGTCGAAATGAACCAGCCCGGTGTCACGATTCTAGGCGACGCGAGCGACCCTGTCCGCGGCCTCGGATTAGGCGTAGTTGTCGAATACGCAGATCGAACAGGCAGCCCGCAATGGATCACGCCGCCCGACGAGCATTGGGACTACACCATTTTCGGCCGGAATGAAACCGCCCGCGAACCGGACGAGCGAATCCCGCTGGTCTTCAAACGAAAGTGGGCCGGCAATCGCGCCGTGGATCACTGGACGATCAACGGCAAAGAATATCCCAAGACCGCCCCGATCCAGGTACGCGCCAACGGCCGCTACCGGCTGATCTTCGATAACCAGAGCGACGACATGCATCCCGTACATTTGCACCGCCACTCTTTCGAGTTGGTGAATGTGGCCGGAAAGCCGACCCGCGGCGTGATTAAGGACGTCGTAGATGTCATGGCCCGCACGAAGGTGGAGGTGGACCTGGTGGCCGACAACCCCGGTTCGTCGCTGTTTCACTGCCATATGCAACTGCACATGGATTTCGGCTTCATGACTATGCTGGAATATGCGGGCCAGCCGGCTCGCCCCGCGATGTCCAACGGCCACGGATGAGCCCCGGGAAAGCAACACGTTCGATCCTGTTTACGAACCCACCTGCAACAATCCGCATTTATTTCGCGGAGAGATGCCATTCGCCGCCGATGGACGCGGATAAGACATGACCAAGTTATCCGTTTCAAGCGGCGCACTCGGCATTGCTTTGCGTTCAAATACTTTGGGCAGGCTACCGAACTTATGCATTATCCGGAATTATACAGTCTGGCGGGCGGCGACACTTCGGTTCACATCGAAATATGGATGTCGAGATGAATGGTTTGCGCACCGGTTGGCAGGCGAAAGCGCCTGCCCCACCACGGCGAACCAACAGCTTGAGACGTTCGGTGGGGAAGCGTTCGGCCTGCGGGGACTTCTAGCACGGCTGCTAGCGCCCTCAGTGCGAACCGAACAGCCATAGCTTGATCGGTTGATACAGCAAGTAGATCGCCCCGGCCGCTAACCAGATCATCGAGCTGACGGAGAACGCTCGCGTGGTAATGCGCACCTCCGGCGTGCGGTCTAACTGCAGCAACGGACCGCTTTCACTGGCGGCCGTGCGGTCGTACAGAAACAACGGAGCTGCCGCGAAGAGCGCAAACACAGGAAACCAGGTTCCGGTGACGACCATATTCGCCTGTTCGATCTGCCCGCGTTGCAAAAGGAAACCGATCGACTTGACCACCTCCGAAATCGCGAAGGCCGCGAGCGCTAAATGGCGAATCGCGAGGGCCCGTCCGGCCGAACGCAGGCCGGTCATCAGATCGCGCGAGCGCTGAATAGCCGCCTTTCCTGAAAGCCTTTCAACCGCGCAAATCACGGGCCACAGGCAATCGCCGACGATCCAACCGGGCCCGAAGAAAAACAGAGATCGGGACTGCGTGACCAGGAGAACCGGCATGGTCCTAACCAGTCTCCAGAAGACCCGGAACGACAGGAACCTCCTGACACGGGCTTGTTCGTCCATCGCGATGAGCGCCGCGGCTGCGCGCAGCACGTTATCGCCAAAAGCGAAAAGAATTGCGGCTGCCAGCGGAACGAGCACTACTCGCAGTCCTGCAACCGGCAGCAGTTTCCTGCTGAATGAAACCAGCAAGGCCGCTATCGCCAGAATAGTCGAGTAGATGGGCATCAGCAGAAGAGCGTATGCCGTGAGATGTTGCAGCAAGAATGCCTTGGATCTCCGTAGGGCCAGAAATTCGGCGTCCACTGCGTTATGGAACCGCCGTGTAAATGCGATGGCGGAGGCCGGGCGATCCGCGGGGTCGCGCGCGAGTCCGGCGAGAATGGCGTCCGATACGTCGCGCGGGATCTTGCGGACGCTGGCGGGCGGAGGGGGACTGCCAGTCCGGTGAAATTCGAATAACTCACTGGTCTTTCCGGTAAAGGGCAGTTCGCCGCAAACCAGGGAGTAGGCCACCACGGCCAAACTATAGATGTCGGAACGGAAGTCGATTTCCTTTCCCAACGCCTGCTCCGGCGACATAAACGCGGGGGTTCCGACCAAGCTGCCCGGCAAGGTGTGCGCGCCGGCGCTGCTGTCGAACGATCCGGAGGACAGGGGGGAAGGAGTTCGCGCGAGAGCCACGGTCTCTATTTCCTCGCCGGACGTGCGAACTGCAGGGGGCCCAGGCTGATGCGGCATCTCGATCGTGACAGTTTCCGATTCGTCGCCAGGTATTGCGAGCCGTGGCGTAACAGTGTGCGAGGCAGCCGCCTCGGGCGTCTCTTTCAAGCGCGGAGCCCACTCGCCGAGCAGATTCACTTTGGCCACTCCGAAGTCGAGCACTTTCACGGTGTATCCGCCGCGGCCATTTGGTTCCAGCCAGATGTTGTCGGGCTTCAGATCGCGATGGACGATTCCGTGCCGGTGCGCCTCAGCCAGCGCCAGTCCAATCTGGTCCAGAAAGTCCGCGATGAGGGGCAGCCCGATCCGCGGATTGGCTTGCTGGAAATCCGAAAGCGTCTGGCCATCGAGAAACTCCATCACCAGGTAAGGCATGTCGCCGCCAGCGGCTTTCGCGATTCCGAAATCCGTGACATTGACGATGTTGGGATGGCGCAGGCGTCCGCAGGCCTGTGCTTCGCGCTGGAAACGGGCGAGAAACTGCGGTTCCGCCGCCCACCTGGGAGCGATCACTTTCACGGCCACAACGCGCGTCGTGCCAAGGTGCGTGGCCAGGTAGACATTACCCATGCCGCCCGCGCCGAGCTGTTTGTCGATGCGGTATTTGGCGTCGAGGATTTCGCCGATCATGGAGCGATCCAAAAGGTCTAGCCGCCATCATAACAACTAGCCAGACCGCCACATTCGATGCGCCATTGGGCGGAATCCGGGTTCGGCGACCCGACCTAGGGCCGACGGTTTCAGTGGAATATGGCGCCGGTGGAGGGCGTTTTAGACCTCAGAGTGGGCCGGCGAAGTCATCATTTGCAGCCGGACTGGCGACTGCGGGAGGATCGCGGAAATTTGGAGGCAGCTTGAGGATTTGGCAGGCGGCGGTGGTGCGCCCGTTGGTGGTCTGGACCGGCCGCGCGTAGAGGATTCCACCGCGACAACCGCCTGTACGCGCGCGTGGAGTTCGTGGCGCGAATTGCTGGCAGCCCCGGCGGCCCGTGGCAGAAGCCGCCGTGAGTCGCAGTGGCAGGCGAAAGCGCCTGCCCCACCACGGCAAACCAACATCTTGAGACGTTCGGTGGGAAGCTTGGCCTTTGCCGCCATCGCGCGCGGCTTGTTTGGATGAACTGCGCTTCGCGTTGGCGACGCGGACGAGCGCTCAGGAGTTTTGGCTGATCTGCATTTGAAACTGGATATCGGTGTAGTTCGGGACATCCTTGAGGATCTCAGGTCCCTCAGCTCCGAGCGCCCGTTGGAACTCTTCAAGCGTGTTGAAATAGAGCCGCCCGATGCAGACAAATGGCGGCTCGGACCCGGGAACGCCTCCCGACAAGCCGCGGTCGATCTCGTAGCGAATCATGCCAGAGCTCTTTAAGCGGTCCATGACCATGGGCATGTGCTTCTTCGCGTAGTAGTCGTGATCGAATTTCTTACCCGGAGTGTTCGCGTAAAGAACGGAGATGCACACCATGCACCGCATCGTAGCAGATTTCGATACGGGGACACGGTTGCGTGTTCAACCTGGCGAGAGCGGCACGTGGGAAGCCTCAAACGCTGAAGCGGCCGGAACGCGCGGCGCGCTGAATCGCGCTCGCGAAGCGCAAAGACTGTGCGTTCCCGCACGCCGGTTGAAATGGTTGTCTGGGGCCCCCCGTTTTTTTTTAATTATATGTCTTGACACGCATATACTCTGTGGAGTATATTCAGAGCGTGGAATCGGTGTTCGAAATCATTGCGGAGCCGAACCGCCGCGCGATATTGAGCCTGCTGGCCTCTTCGCAACAGTCGGTGGGAGAGATCGAGCGTCAGCTTCATATGCCGCAGCCGGCGGTGTCAAAGCATCTGCGCGTGCTGCGCGAGGGCGGTTTCGTAGAATCCACGGTGGACGCCCAGCGCCGCCTTTACCGGCTGAAACCCGAACCATTTCAGGAGGTGGATGCGTGGCTGGCTCCGTTTCGACGGTTCTGGTCCTCTCACGTAGATGCTCTCGAACGCCACCTCGACCGCATGTATCCATCCACAACAACGAAAGGGAAGACAAAGGAGAAGACGACGCGGCCCAAACCGCGACGCGACAAAGGAGAAACGAAATGAAAATCAAAGTGACCAGCTTATACGTGGACGACCAGGACAAGGCCCTGCGCTTCTATACGGAGGTACTGGGGTTTGCCAAGAAGACCGATTTCAGTCAGGGCCCCTATCGCTGGCTGACCGTGGCCTCGCCCGAGGAGCCGGACGGCACTGAGCTGCAGTTGGCGCTGAACAACAACCCCGCGGCGCAAGCGTATCAGCAGGCGATCTTTCAACAGGGCCAGCCCGCGGTCATGTTCTTCACCGAGGACGTGAAGGGCGACTACGAGCGGATCAAGGCCCACGGCGCCGAGTTCACGATGGCGCCCACCGCAGTGACCGGTTCGACGATTGCGATGCTGAAGGACACTTGCGGCAACCTCATTCAGCTCACCCAACTGGCACGCTGGTAAGGGCGGCAGGTTGGAGGCCGGCTCGGCCGATGGCTGGTCGAGCCACGCCCCCCCGACCGCATGGATCAATCGAAACCAACGAAAAGGAAGACAACGAGATGATGACCAACCGCGAGCAGTACACGCCCGGTCCGGCCACCGGGGCGCAGATACGAAAGGACGGGGAGAAGTGGACGCTCATCCTTGTCAGAGAACTGCGCCACTCGCCGGAAAAAGTCTGGCAGGCGCTAACCGACCCGGCGCATCTGCGCGAGTGGGCTCCCTTTGACGCGGATGGGAGCCTAGGTACTGTTGGAAACACGGTGAAGCTCACCACGGTGGCAGCGCCCGCGCTGCACGTTACCGAAACAACAGTAACGCGAGCCGAAGCTCCCGAGGTGCTTGAGTACAACTGGGGTGACCACGATATGCGGTGGGAACTGGAAGCCTTCGGTGGCGGCACGCGCCTGACGCTGTGGACCAACATCGGCCGCCCGTTCATCGCAATGGGTGCTGCCGGGTGGCACATTTGTTTCGATGTTCTGGATCGCCTTCTCAGCGGAACTCCCATCGGCCGCATGGTCGGCCCCGATGCGAGGAAGTTCGGCGGCTGGCAGCGGCTGACCGCGGAGTACGCCAAGCAGTTCGGTACGGAAGCGCCCAACCGGCCGTCTCAGGCGGCTCAAAATTCTTGAATCAAGGAGGATCGCAAGAAATGGAACAACGACGCTCGTGGAGGCAACTATGAAGACCGCACTTTGGACTACGCAAATGCTTTGGGGAGTGTTCTTCAGCATTACCGGCTTCGGCAAGATCTTATGGTACAAGCCGGCCCTGTGGAACCAGGCGCTCCATGAAGTGCCCTGGCTTTCCGCGGTGCCGCAGAACCTGATCATCTTCATCGGGGTCTGTGAGTTTCTTGGAGGCGTCGGCCTGATCCTGCCGGCGATCACCGGAGTCAAACCGAAGCTCACGCCGTTTGCCAGTCTGGGCCTGACGCTGGTCATGATCCTCGCGGCCATCTTTCACGTCGTGCGGGGCGAGTACAACTTTGTGCTCGTCAATGTGGTGCTGGGCGGGGTCGCCGCGTTCATCGCATATGGACGGTTGTTTGCGAGGCCCATTGCGCCCGCGTCGATCAGCACCTTGCGCGTGCTTAAAGGTCTGGCGGTTTTCGGCGCGCTGGTCCTCGTCGGTTTTGCGCCGGCGTGGTACAGGTTGACACACACGCACTAACTGATGGCCCGGTTTTTCACACGGCATGAATGCATGCTCGGCCCACCCTGGTCGATTCGGGTCGAGAGACCTGGGCTACCTGGTGCTGCCCGAGTGGCACATCTGCTTCGACGTTCTGCGTTAGTTTCTCAGCGGACATCGGCCGCATCGCTGGTGGCGAGGCGACGAAGTTCGGCGTTTCTGGCAGCGATTGAACACCGAGTACGCCAAGCAGTTTGGTATGGAAACGCGCAACCGGCCGCCGCAGGCGGCGCAAAAGACGTGAATGGAGGACATTGTTAATCATGAAAGAAGCTACCAAACGTTCGATTTTTCGCTGGATTCACATCGTCTTCAGTATTCCGATACTCGGTTACATTTATAGTCCGTTTGAAGAAATTCCAAAGTACGCATCCCGGGTACGGTTTGTGGTCGTTCCTGTAATGCTGCTTTCGGGGCTTTGGATGTGGAAGGGCCATCTCCTTCGCCGCCTTATTTCGAAGAGACCGGCCAGACAAAACGTTGCAGTGAAACTACCCGCATGAAACGGGACAAGAATTCGAGGCTCAAACATGAATCCATCGGAACGTATTGACGAACTGATCGCGGGACTCACAGACTGGCGCGGCAAAACGCTCGCCGGCGTCCGCAAGAGCATCCTGGAGGCCGAGCGGGAGATCATCGAGGAATGGAAGTGGATGGGAAGCCCAGTGTGGTCTCGCGACGGGATCATCGCGGTCGGCAACGCCCACAAAGATAAGGTGAAGCTTACCTTTTCTCACGGAGCGAGCCTCCCGGATCCCGACAAGCTCTTTAACGCGGGCTTCGGGGGCAAGGTGTGGCGAGCGATCGATCTTTTCGAGGGCGATAAGATTAATGCGCGGGCCCTAAAAAATCTCGTCCGTGCAGCCATTGATTACAATCAGATGAGATTGAAGCGGAAAGCGCCCGCGGGTGCTCGAGCGAAGGTACATAAAAGCAAGAAGTGATGAAACCCTTGACGAACGATCGATTGGACGGCGCGACCGGCCCGCCGGGAATAATCCGGTAGTGGGATTGCCTGCCCCACCTATTGCTGTGAGAGGATCATGAGCGAGTAGGGGCCGATGGTCAGGCTGCCGCTGTAGGGCATGCCGGCGTATGGCCCGCCGTTCGCTTTCACGCCCTTGGAGCCGGAGCCGGAGAACGTCGAGCTATAGATCTTGCTGTCGCTATTGAAGCGCGTGACCCATATTCCGGAGGCGGGCAGGCCCAGAGGGACGCCGGTCCGAGTGGATCCGGTGAAGTTCGCCACCACGATGGACACGCCCGCGGCTTGCGAATCATATCGCTCGTAGGCGATGAATTTATTCGTGTTGTCCAGTTGGTAAATGTTGACACTATCGCCTGTCAGGTTCGGCGTATGGCCGGCAGTATCGGCGCGGGCGGCGGCCAGGTTGGCCCACAGCTTGCGAATGCCGGGGAATTGTTCTACGAGGCCCCACTGCAAAGGCAGCGTTACTACAAGCGGCTCGTTTTCGACAAACTCCTGACCTTGATAGATCATGGGGATGCCGGGCGAGGTGAACAGGATACCCGCGCCCAGAGTGCTTTTCTTGAGCGATAACCAGCCGGTGGGATCGCTGGGATCGATCAAGGTGGTCAGGCGCTGACCGCCACTTACTTCGTTGTGCGACTCGGTGTAGTTCACGCTCTGCAGGTAGCTCTGGTTGAATGCCGCGCTGACCGCGCTGGCGATGGCGTTCATGTCGACGGAGGAATCGCTCGATTGCGTGAGCTGGGTGCGCATGTTCGATACGAAGTTGCCGTTCCATTGGCTCAAGAATCCAGCGCCGCCCTGCGCGGCTGGCTCGGTGGTGGAGGCGTTGCCGGACAGGTCTTCAGCGATGTTCACGAAGGCCGCATTCTGGCTTACGGTCTGCGCATTCGCGTTTTGCAGCAGCGACAAACCGTCCGGGAGGGGGACGCCGGCTGTGCCGCAGGTGTTGTAGATGCAGGAAACGGAGTCCCAGCGGAAGCCGTCGATGCGGTACTCCTGCAGCCACATGGTGAGCGAATCGTAGATATATTGCGCCACGTTGGCGCTGGAGTAATTGGGCCGGGGACCCCACGGCGAAGCATAATCCGCCTCGTCGTAGAAGTAAATGCCATCCGGATATTCGGTGGTGTACCAGCCGTCGAATTGATAGGTGGTGAGGCTCCAGGGGCCCCAGTGATTGTGCACGATATCGAGGATCACGGCGAGTCCCGCGGCGTGGCAGGCATCTACCAGGGCTTTGAAATTGTCCGGACCGCCGTAGGAGTGGTTGGCGACCGTGAATTGGTCGCTGGGTTCGTAGCCGATGGAAGATGGCAGGTTATTTTCGTTCACCGGCATGATCTCGACCGCGTTGTAGCCGAGATTGGCGATTTCGCTGAGCCGAGCGATGGCGGATTGGAACGTGCCCTGTACGCCGGCGCTGCCGTTGTAAGTGGCGATCTGCATTTCGTAGATCATCAACTGCCTGGCCGGCGGCGCGGTAAACGGCGGGCTTTGCCACTGGTAAGCGTTGACATCGTAAATAATGGAATAGCCCGTGGGGGAAATCGGAGGGTAATTCGAGCCTGTGACCAAGCGGCAGTAGGGATCGCGCCGGATCTGGGTGGGAAAGCCGGGGCTGGTGATCACGTAGCTGTAATTTTGGCCGACGACGGCGCCGGGCACATCCACCGACCAGTCGCCATTGCCCTCCGCTACCAGCGGATTCGCTGTCTGGGACCAGTTATTGAAATCGCCCTCGACGGTGACTGCGTTTGCGTCGGGAGCCCAGACGCGGAAGGTGACTCCGCCGGGGTAGAGAATGGAGCCCATACCCGGCTGGCTTCCCTGACCGAGCGCCAGGGACGCCGTGAAAATACAAAGCAAAAAACACTTGAACATTGCCCCGATTGTAACGCGGCCAGCCGGATCGCCGCTATTATAATGGGCGAATACGCCAGGGCCATCGAATGAAGCGGGTTCGCGCCCGGCGGCACCATTACTTGCAGTTGCGGCTTTGAGTAAAACACGAGTCCTGGGCCGGCGATTTCGCCAAAGCTATTAAGGAGAGTGACAAGGGCGCCCATTGTGAACTTACCCGGAGAGCGGACGAGGCTTGTGCCCGCGCGGCTTCTCCAGGATGTGCACATGGCATCGCCCGCGCCCCGATCAAGACTGGACTGGAGGATCATCGACTGATGACGCGAACCGCTGCTGTGGGATCTCCATTGCGGCATCCCGCGTTCCAGCGGCTCTGGCTGGGACTGAGCATCTCGTATCTCGGGGACCAGTTCACCACCATCGCCCTGCTCTGGTTCGTGCTGCAGTTGACCGGCTCTGGCGCGGCGGTGGGCCTCGTGATCCTCTGCTTCGACCTCCCCGGCGTCGTCACCGGGGCGATCCTCGGGCGTCTGCTGGATCGCTACCAGCCGCGGTTGGTGATGGGCTTCGACAACCTCGCCCGAGCGGCACTCATCGCGGCGATTCCCACGCTCTACGGCCTGGGATCGTTGCAGCTCTGGCACGTCTGCGTGCTGGCGTCACTCGCCGGGGCGCTCTCGCCGGCAACCACGGCCGGGGTACGGGCGTTCGTGCCGCACCTGGTGGACGACGCCGCCCTCGATCGCGCCAATGCGCTCACCGCGGCCAGCCTGCAATTCTCGTATCTCGCCGGCCCACTGGCAGCAGGCTTTGCCGTCGCCAGGTTGGGTGGTCCCTGGGCGCTGTTCATCGACGCCGCCAGCTTCTTGCTGATGGGCCTGCTGGCGCTGAGCCTGCCCACGATCGCTCGCGAACCGCGTGCCGCACAGCATCCGGCAGCCAATCGCTGGCTCGGCTTCGGGGCGCTGTTCAGCCTGCCCCACGTGCCTGCATTGACGCTCCTCACGCTGGTGTTTTTCTTCTCCTACGGCCCGTTGGAGGCGGCCCTGCCGGTCTACAGCGGCCGGACGTTACACACCAACGCCGGCGGCTACGGGCTGCTGTGGACGGGCTTCGGCGTGGGGGCATTCGCGGGTGTGCTGACGCTGACCAGACTCTCGCACCGCTGGCGGCCGGGCATTGCCTTACCGATGATCGCCGTGCTCTGGGGAGCGCTGCTGTGCCCCCTGTTTTTCATCCGGCAGCTTCCGCTGGCGATGCTGTTCCTCGGTGTGGCTGGGGCATCCTGGGCACCCTACACGCCGATGGAAACCACCCTGCTGCAGCGGCTCGTCCCGGCCGAGATACGCGGCCAGGTCTTCGGCACGCGGCATTCGCTGGTGGTAGCGGCGACGCCGCTGGGAGCCGCGTGCGGTGGGGTGCTGCTGCAATATTTGCCGGCGCCGGTGGTGATCGCTATCTCCGGCGTCGCTTGTATTCTCGCCGGGCTGGGTGGCCTCGCCTCACCGTCACTACATCAGTTGCAGCGAGGAAGCCCCTAGTGTTCCGGCGGGGCATGAACACCGATTAAGACTGCATCTCTCGAATCCAGGCGGCCAAGGGTAGGACGACGGCATCGAAGCCTACGGGAAGGCGCTATAAAACGGCCACCACAATCCGCGCGCCGCGGCCCGGGGCCACACTTCTTTCTCCCCGCGCCTGGGGCAGGCATCTGAAGGGGTCAAGAAATGAACCTAAGAATCGGCGGGGCGGCTAGTTAGGGCGAAACACAAAGCGCCATCGAAGGGGCAACTTTGGGTCAACCTCATCGTCCGGGATTCGACAGGGCACAAAATTGTCAGGCATGCGTATGGCAATGCAAACGAGCACTGTCTCCTCCACTACCTGGTATAGGTTTTCCCAGAACAGGGTGAGATACTGACGTAGTTCATGGCCACTAACCGTCGGGAAGCCCGCGCGTAGCTTCCCCCCTACAACGCCATATGTCATCCGCAGTTGCGGACACTCGATGTCATGGTTTATTCGGTCCCGCGTACGGATCAATGTCGAAGGCCAAGCTGCCCGCTCTCCCCGGAGCATGTTTATAAGACCTTGTGCCTTCTCGCCGGGCACATCCTGCAGGAACTTCGCTGCGTACTTGTCAAACGTGGCGTCGTCTTTGACTTGCACGAAACTGATGCTTCGCCGATCGAGCAAGAAATGCGTCACCGACTCCGGCGCGTCCTTCTGCCCGACAAGATGATAGAGAGCCGTCCGTGCTTTACTAAAGAAATCCTTGAAGAGCCGGTTCAGTTTTGGCTCAATGTCATTCGACACGTGTATATGGCCGTTGACGAAATCGACACCACCCACACCGCATTCGACCTCCTTGGTGTGGCTGTCGATGAGTGTGGCCAACTCTAGTTGGACATCTCGGCACTCTCTCAGGCTCTCAACAAGGGAAAGCTGGAGCCGCTTGAAGTGTTCCAGATCCCGAGGGTCGCGAAACGCCGTTTCGCTTAGGTTGAATAGCTGAATCGTCAACCGGAAAAACCATCCCGCCTCCTCGGCTGTGGTGAGACGCTTGAGCATGATTTGTGGACGTTGACCGCGGGCTTAGGCCGCCAGCCAATATCCCTCCTTCGTGTGTCGCCACGGCGTGGTCTCTCCGCGTGCCAACAACTGATAACCGCCCTCGGGGAGGGCTTTCGACACATTCTCAATCTCGTAATCGCAATACGCGACTGCGGCTGGCCCGCCACCGGGCAGACTTACCTTCGTAGCCTGCACCGTGCAGGTAGCCTCGTGTCCGCCACCCTGGAGAACTCCCGGAAAACTGACCGCTTCTCTTGTGGACGCCACGTTTCCTCCAAGGCTCAGGATAGCGCGGTTCGCCCTTTCTTCGCTACATGCCGCTCTTGCGCTCGGCGGCCTAACCAGGGTCTGACGTTGGGCATCGGTAGATTCGCGGCTGCCCTGAGACAGCTCCCGGTTCCACTGGTGCGGCTCTTGAACGTTAAAAAATTTAGGCGGCATGGATGAGTTGTTTTCCGAGTATCAGCGTTCATCGCCCGCATCTCCCGCTGAAACCGTTGCCTGGGCCGGCTCCGGGGCTCAATAGGAGGTTCCAAGCCATATGTGGCTAAGCTCACAAAGCGGTCGCGAAAAGGCAGCCAACAGGTAGTTGGATCCGGCCGAGGACGAGATAAAGTAGCTCCGTCTGACGAAGGGCCGCATCGAGTTTCTATGCGATTATGCGGACATGAAGACGCTCGTCGAAATGCTAAAATCGCTGGAGAAGCATGGTGCTCGCTGAATAGGCGGGAATGGCAGAAAAGCCGATCAAGATTTTCGACACGCTTGAGGGGCGCTACCCCGAAGCGGAGGACCCGGATGTCGTTCGTGGCGCCGTGAAAGTAGCACTGTCCGCCATACCCGTTTTGGGCTCACCGATCAACGAGTTATTCTCCATGGTTGTCACTCCATCGCTGGAGCGGCGCCGCGATGATTGGTTCAAAGAGGTCGCGGGCGTTGTCGATCGGTTACAGGAAAATGGCTTCAAGGTTGAAGAGCTGGTCGGTAACGAACTGTTTGTTTCAGCGGTCATTCAAACTGCCCGCATCGCGATTGGCACACATCGCGAAGAAAAGCGGACGATGTTGCGTAATGCCTTGCTGAACGTGGCTCTCGGGAAGGGTCCGCAGGAAGATTTGCAGGAAGTGTTTCTCGCCGCCGTCGATGCGCTCTCCCCTTTGCACATGAAGGTTCTAAGGTTTCTTTGGACCGGTCTCGCTGAGTTAACTAAGGTTGGAATCTGGGACCCTCTACGCCCGCACTCTCTGGGCAACTACGGGGCAGCTATTGGCGAGTTGTATCCTGAGATGAAAGGGCAGGACAATGTGCTGTTGTACATCATGACCGATCTAAAGAATCGCGGGTTTTCGATTGTGTCGCGCCCGGCAGACGCGTTCCCTCAAAGCCCAGGTGTAACCAACATGGGCATTGAGTTCTTGCATTTTGTCCTAGAGCTCCCGGCATAGTGGAGGCCTACCCCCTTTCCTATGCTGTAGATAGTGGAGGTTTCGATGCCGGAAGATAGGCCTTGCACGGCAAATCGGAACAACGGCGACCCGATATGCGAAGTACATGGACGGTTGGTTGACCGCGCTACAGCCGAGGCGAAGCTCGGCAAGTTGAACCAGCCCATGCTCGGAAATTACTTTTGCCCCGTTAAGGGGACGATGTTCTCATTTAGCACGGCCGGTCTCGATGTCACACGCGAGAGCGGTAGAAAACTGCCGGACTAGGGCTGGATGCCCACCCGCGTCTTTAAGTCCTCAACCAATCGCTGAGCTGAATTCACCGTTTCCTTTTCCCGGTTCTTCTGCCTCCGTGCCAGCCTGCGGTGATCTGTCTCCGCCCAAAGCTGAGTTTTCGTTTTCGCGTCGAATATCGTCAACGTCACCTGCGGATCGACGAACTGGGCGCTGTGGACGTGAGTGCTTCCGTCGTAGGTGTTCGTGGTGCTCCATACCCGCGTGCCGCCTTGTTCAACCCGGTACCCGAGTTCCACGATCAGATCCGCCGCATCCGGTGCCCCAACAATCTCATACTTGCCCCACTCTTTCATGCTTGCGTAAAAGGCGTCATAGGCGAGATTGCTCCCCCCGCCGTTGGAGAGAAAACTTTTCTTGGCGCTCGCGATGACTGCCGGCAGTGGCGCCACCGGCACGTCCTTTCGATTCCTCGGGAATACTGACGGGAAGCCGCATCATATCGCAGCGCGGAAGATCGTGTCCATCCACCTGCACCTCTTCGGTCCGCCGAAGATCATCTGATCCCACTTTTCTGCTATACTGATACCGATGGAACCACGCGCTACAGGAGAAGTTCTCGGCGGCAGCCGGGTTTTGGGCAAGACGATGACTTCCCTCCTGGAATTGAACGAGGCTGTGGAGCGGGGCCTGCCCAAAGCCGCGCTGCGGATTGTCGCGGCACGCGTTTTCCCCGACGCTGCCGACCAGCGCGCCATGATGCGCCGCATCGTCCCTGAGGCGACCTACAAGCGGCGTCGGGAGCGTCTCAGTTCCGCGGAGAGTGCACGTACGGAGCGTATGGCTCGCATCGTCGCCATCGCCGAAGATGTCTGGCAGGATCGCGAGCAGGCCCGACGCTTCCTGACCACCCCTCATTCGGAGATCGGGGGAAAGACGCCTCTGGACGCCGCTCTGACGGAATTGGGCGCGCGGCAAGCTGAGGAGGTTATGGCCCGCATCGTCTATGGCCTCCCCGCGTAGCGGCCTGCGACGGGCGTTCCGCATAGCCGATATGCGGCACACCATATTCGACGGCACTGGCGCGATGGGCGCGATGCTGCACGGCGCCCGCTGGAATTCGCCGGGCCGGCGCGTCATCTATGCGTCCGAAACCTACGCGGGCGCGTTGTTGGAGATTCTGGTCCACGCCTCAGGTGGCGTGCCGCGCAGTCAAGGTTACGTCGAGATCGAGATTCCGGCCGGCTTGGCGATCGAAGAAGTCAGACCCGCCGCGTTGCCCCTCTGGGATTCACCCTCGATGCGGAGCGCCCGCGCATTCGGCGATCGTTGGTATGATGAGCGCCGCACGCCGGTCCTGATGGTTCCCTCGGTGGTGACGCGGGTTGAGCGAAACATTCTCATTAACCAGGAGCATCCCGATTTCGCCCGCATGCGGGCCAGCCGCGCACTGCCCGTGTGCTGGGATAAACGGCTATGGAAAAGACCGTAGTTGGAGGACTGTAGGCGGGAGGGAACATCATGTCGAAGAACGGCGGCATCATCGGGGTATCGGATCATGGCGGTTGGGCGGTGCTGGTGACGGTGGCGCGTGATGGGACGCTCCTCGACCGCCGCCGCGTAGCACTCGTGGGCGAGGGCCTGCCGAAGATTCCGCACCACAGCGAAGGCCAAAGGCTCCCGCTCGACGAGGCCGTGGCGTTAGTGGAGCGCGTGCGCGCGTCGGCGGAGAGCCACGCGGTGCTGGCCTTGGATGCTGTCGCGATGGCGGTGCCGCGTATCCTAGGCGTCGCCCTTCGCAAGTGCCCACTGCTTCCACCCACGATTGCTGAGCGAATCAAGGACTACCGTGCGCAAAACAATGCCGACTGGGTGATGTACCGCAAGGCCCTGGCCTCCGCGGCCGAGGCACGGGGTTGGCCCGTCCACTGGTACGATGCGAAAAGCGTATTGGGTGCGGCGCGCCAGGCGTTGCGTGTAGAGGACCTCGACGCTCACTTCCTCCAGGTGCGGAGGGCCGTCGGGCCGCCCTGGAACATGGATCACAAGCTCGCCATGGCGGCGGCCATCGTCATGGCGCCCACGAAATCGGCGCGTGCCGACGACTCACGCTTGCGATCGTAGCGCGCCTGTGCGAGCCCGCTGGGAAAGCTGCGAGCCTAAGCCAGCGTCCATCTGTCCGTTTGAGGTTGGCCGCCGAATAGGTTGCAGGGATGAGTGTGTTAGAGTGTGGAATCCCCGATGGCCAACTCCGATGGTTCATCCAACACTCGCCAGCTCTTGCTGTATTTCGGCCTGATGTCGCTGCTGGTGAACGTTGTCAACCCCGGCTTCCTGCTGGACATTCCAACATCCTACATGCTGAAGAATATCCTGCACGCGTCCGCTTCCCAGATCTCCGGATTCCGCTTGCTCACGGGCATTCCTCTTTATCTCGGGTTCGCCTTCGGCATGGTGCGCGATCTTTGGAATCCGGTTGGCCGGCGTGATCGAGGATACTTCCGTATCTTTGTCCCGCTCATGATCTGCGTCCTCGCGTGGATGGCGCTCTCCCGCACAACCTATCTGGGACTTCTCATCGGAATGCTGCTGACGACGGTCGCATACTCGTTCGTCTTCGCCGCCTTTCAAGGCTTGACGGCTCTCATCGGTCAGGAGGCTCTTATGACCGGGCGCCTGAGCGCCCTATCCAACATATTCCTGTTTCTTCCAGTGGGTGCGGCATACTTCGCCTCGGGATTCATGGCCGAACGCCTTTCTCCCCGCCAGATCTTTCTCATGGTCCTCGCCCTCACCACAACGCTCAGCGTGTTCGGCTTCTGGAAGCCTCGCTCCGTCTTCAGTCACGCCTATGACAATCCGCATGCCCAAGGCACGAACTTTTTTGGAGATGTACGGCGGCTGCTGAAGCATCGTGCCATCTACCCGGTTGTGCTGATCAACCTGCTGTGGAACTTCACCCCCGGTTCCTTCACGCCCATGCAGTTCTTTCTGACCAATCGGCTCCACGCGTCGGATGCGATCTACGGGGAATTTTTGGGTCTGTATAACCTTTTCTTTCTCCCGCCCATTCTGCTCTATGGATTCCTATGTACCAAGTTTCCGCCACGCAAGCTTCTGCTGTGGTCTGTCATCATAGGGGTGCCGCAGTTTATTCCAATGGCCTTTATCCGCAGCGGACAGCAGGCTCTTCTGGCTGCCGTGCTGATCGGGTTGATGGGCGGCCTCGCTAACGCGGCCTGCATCGATATCGCTATACGCGCTTGCCCTCCCGGCTTGCAGGGAACGCTGATGATGATAATTGCAGCCACCTTTGCGCTGTCCATGCGCGGTGGGGATGTGGTGGGCTCGTGGATCTATGGTTTGAGTCCAAAGTACGGCTTCCAATACTGCGTGATTGCGATTACCGTGACCTATGCCCTTATACTGCCCGTGATTCCGTTTATCCCCAAACATCTCACCGCAACTGCCGATGGAGAACCGAACCCGGAAGAGGAAGCCTTGGTCCTCGCGGAAATTGGCAACGCTGGGGGATCCGCCTAGTAGATGCTCTCGAACGCACCGCCACCGCATGGGTCAATCCAGACTAACGAAAACGAAGACAAGGAGAAGTTGCGGGGGCCACATGGGATCGCCTGCGCCAGATCAAGGCCAAGGGTCCGGCCAACCTGTTCCGCTTGAATTAGAATAACAAACCGTAGAGGAAACCATGTCCCAGGAATACATCGAAATCCGCGGCGCCCGGGAGAACAACCTGAAGAACGTCTCGCTGCGCATCCCCAAACGCAAGATCACCATCTTCACCGGGGTCTCGGGTTCCGGCAAATCGTCCATCGTCTTCGATACCCTCGCCACCGAGGCGCAACGCCAGATGAACGAGAATTTCAGCATGTTCATCCGCACCTTCCTGCCGCGGTACTCCCAGCCGGACGCCGACGCCATTGAGAACCTCAGCATGCCGATCGTCGTGGACCAGAAACGGCTCGGCGGCGGCTCCCATTCGACCATGGGCACCATCACCGACATTTACCCGGTGCTGCGCCGGTTGTATTCCCAGATCGGCAAACCGCATGTGGGACATGCGAATGTCTTTTCCTTTAACGACCCCAAGGGCATGTGCCCGAACTGCAACGGCCTCGGCCGCAAGATGGGCGTGGACGTGGATCTGTTCCTCGATAAATCCAAATCGCTGAACGAAGGCGCGATCCTGTTCGGTGAGTATGCCGTCGACAGTTGGGGCTGGAACTTCCTCGGCCGGTCGAAACTCTTCGACATGAACAAGAAGCTTTCGAAGTTCAGCGAAAAGGAAATGGAACTGCTGTTATACAGCAAACCGTATAAATTGAAAACCGATGTCGGAGGCAAGACCTTCAATTTGACGTGCGAAGGCATCATCAGCAGATTTACCGCCAAGTACATCACGCGCGACGTGAAGACGATGTCGGAGCGCACCCAAAAGGCCGTGACGCCTTACATCACGATGGCGCCGTGTACGGTGTGCAAGGGCGCGCGCTTAAGCCAGGAAGTGCTGAAGTGCAAGGTCGGCGGATACAACATCGCGGAGCTGGCCTCCATGGAAGTGGACCAGTTGATCGGCGTGATCCGGACGATCAAGGAACCGAAAGCCGCACCGATTCTGAAAACGCTGATTCAACGCCTGCAGTATCTCATCGATATCGGCCTCGAATACCTCACCTTAAATCGTGAAACAGACACGCTCTCTGGCGGCGAATCGCAGCGCGTGAAGATCGTCAAACACCTGAGTAGCAGCCTGGTGGACGCGATGTATGTGTTCGACGAGCCCAGCGTGGGTCTGCACCCGCGCGATGTGCATCGTTTGAATGAACTGCTGCAACAATTGCGCGATCGGGGAAATACGGTTCTGGTGGTAGAACACGATCCCGACGTCATTAAAGTGGCCGACCATATCGTGGACCTGGGTCCGCATGCGGGGAGCCAGGGCGGCCAGGTCATGTACGAAGGTCCGTTCAAGAACCTGTTGAGTACGGACACGCTGACCGGAAAATATCTGAAACAGCCGGTTTCGATCAAAAGCGATTTTCGTTCCCCCAGTGGAAAACTGTCGATCAAGAATGCCAAAGCCAACAACTTGCAGAACGTGAGCGTGGACATCCCGAAGGGCGTCCTCACGGCGATCACAGGCGTGGCAGGTTCGGGGAAGAGCTCGTTAATTCATCAGACTTTTCTGCGCCAACACCCGGACTCCATTGTGATCGACCAATCCCCTGTGGGTGTTTCGAGCCGGTCCAATCCCGGCACCTATACCGGCATCATGGACGAGGTGCGCAAGGCCTTCGCGGCGGCGAACAAAGTGAGCCCATCCCTATTCAGCTTCAATTCGGAAGGCGCTTGCGAGAACTGTCAGGGACTGGGCGTGATCTACACGGAGATCCCCGCGATGGGCGAGGTCAAGTCGCCATGCGAGATCTGCGAGGGTAAACGATTCAAAGATGAAGTGCTGGCATACAAGCTCAACGGAAAATCGATCAACGATGTGCTGGAAATGACTGTCAGGCAGGCGCTCGAATACTTCAAGATCGACAAGATCACGAGCAAGCTACAGGCCATGAGCGACGTGGGGCTCGATTACCTGACGTTGGGTCAGCCGTTGAGCACACTTTCCGGCGGCGAATGCCAGCGCATCAAACTGGCGAGCGAACTGCACAAACAAGGCAGCATCTATGTGCTGGATGAGCCCACCACCGGTTTACACATGTCGGATCTCAGTCACCTTATGGAGATCATGAACCGGCTGGTGGATGCCGGCAACACGGTGGTTGTGATCGAACATAACACCAGGGTGATCAAGAATGCGGACTGGGTCATCGATATGGGCCCGGAAGGCGGCACGAAAGGTGGCAAGGTCATGTTCGAAGGCACGCCCAAGCAACTGCTTACTGCAAAGAATTCGCTGACCAGTGAGTACATACGGAACTAACGCGATGGGCAAAGCGATCATCGGGCGCCATGTCATTGGACGGTCTGGTCAACGACCGGAGTGAGATCCCGACCTCGAATCGACTCTTGAAGAGGCTTTGCAGATCGCAACGTATCGAGGTTGGACCGGGGTTTCGCTGGTTTTTTTCTTGAGGATGCCCGTATGTCGCATTGTTAGCGCCAGTTTAAAACAGCAGCCATTTCGGCAGTATCGACTTCGTGGGAGGCTCAATTCCGCGACCGTTTGGCGCCCGAACGGAAGCCGGCTAGTTCGGCTTGGAATCGAATCGACGCCCCGGTTTGGCCGCGGCGCCAACAGCGGGATAGGAGACAATTTCGCGCACCCGGCCATAACATGGTGACCGAACTTGAATCCGCCTTTAGGAGCTTGTTGAAAAGCGTCTGATTAGATTGCAAACGCAGGCGGAACCGCCTGCGCCACCACGGCGGATCAGCAACTTGCAGGCTAGGTGGGGCAGGCGGTTTCGCCTGCCAGACTTTTTTTCAACAGGTTCTTAGGGTGGGGCGCAGACCGACATAGCGGTGGGGCGCAGGGCCTCGGCCTAGAACCGGTCGATGGAGCGCTCGCGGGTTTAACGGTGCCGCCGCTGGTTGGCGATTTCGGAGAAGCCACTGCCGGGCCGGGCGCTTTGCCTCGTGCAGGCCGGTAAATCGCGGAGGGGCTGGGATTCCGGCGAAGCTGAACACTCATTCCAAAGGAAGCCGAACGGCATTCCGGGATGAACCCGAACGCCGTCGGAGCATAGCGACGCTGGCACCCTCGATTATGCAAAGAGTGTTCGGCTTCGTCAAGAAAACCTGTCCGTAGCGAAGCGCAGGAGGATGCCGCTAGCGGAGAAAAGGGTGCGGGAAAGGCGCGGCCGTGTTGCCGCCTCAGCAAATAGGAACCTCGGAGCGCGAACAGCGCTCCGACCTTCGGCTTTGAGGGCGACGCGCACCGGGTTTACCGCGCTCACAAATCGCAATTGGTTCGGGTTGAAAGCGAGGGTTCCCTACGCTAAGATGAGACCCATGCGCCCGATTGAAGGCCGCCGCTCCGTCCCCATCTATCTTGGGTTCACCGTCGCCTTCAGCTCGATTTTCTATTTTCTGATCGCCAAATCTGGTCATTCTGGCGGCACACTGGTGAACTATGTCGGTTGTCTGATGTGGTGTCCGGGGCTGGCGGCACTGGTCACCTGCAAGTATCTAGGTCGCGATCTTTCCACTCTCGGTTGGAATTGGGGAAAGACCCGGTATCAGATCATTTGCTACTTGATCCCACTCACATACGGAACCGTCAGCTATGCGTTCGTCTGGCTTACCGGGTTCGGGGGCTTTTACAACAAGCGGTTCGTGGACCTTGTCTCAAAGGACTTCGGGCTCGGGCCGATGCCTCCCTGGCTCACGATCTCCCTCTACTTCCTGTTTACGGCAACGATCAGCGTGATCATGGATCTGGCGACCGTCCTCGGAGAAGAGATCGGCTGGCGAGGCTTTCTTGTGCCGGAGCTTGCCAAACGGCACGGCTTTGCGGCGACCGCGATCATTTCCGGCCTCATCTGGGCGTTCTGGCACTATCCGCTTCTGCTGCTTGGCGATTACCATCCGGAAGCACCTATTTGGTTCTATCTGCCGTTATTCACGCTGCTTTTGCCGGTCATCAGTTTTGTCTGGACGTGGATGCGTCTCAAATCCGGCAGCCTGTGGCCTTGCGTCGTCCTGCATGCCGCGCACAATACATTTATTCAGCGGTTCTTTGATCCTCTTACTGTGTACAACAAAAAGACGTCATACGTAGCGGGTGAATTTGGCGCGGCCCTGGGCGTGATTTCGATCCTTCTGGCTGTGTATTTCTGGAAGCGGCGTGGTGAGGTTGAGGCTGGCAAGGCCGGCGTGACTGCCGCAGCGCTGCCATGAAGGCGTTTGGGGCACAGCGACGAGCGCCGGGGATACTTCGGTCGGTAAGCTAAGCGTCGTTGCAAAATCACTAGGCATCCGGCTTCCCCCGGTTCTTCCGCCTGGATTCGGCGCAACAGGTTCAAGCGGTGCAGCGAGTCAAATATTCGTCGCGCCTCGTGTTCCAATAGGTGTGGTGGTGTAAGCAGGTGGGTGGCTGCCCCACACGTTCTGCTTTTCACAGCATCGTCGTGCGGAATTGCCCGGCCCACGGAAGACATCGTGAAATACCCGTTGGTGAATCGGCTTCAAATGCGTGGTATCGCGGCCAGTTACTCTGCTTTGCGAAGGCCGGGGACGTTTAGGACGCCCGTTCCCAAATACAGGTGAGGGTCCGAAGCGGCGTTCCTTCCAATCGTCTATTGCGGCGGCGAGTTCTTCGGCGGCGCGCTATCCGTCCACGTGCCGCTGAAAGATGCGTTTCAAATCGTTATCGATATGCAGGTTTTCGATGCGAGGGTGATCGATGCCGCCGGCAATCTTGCAGGCGCGCACCTCCTCATGACCCTGCACTTGACGCGCGTCGTCAACCTGGCCTCCACGCCCGGCGCTTCGCGAGATGGCGTCACAACACATACGGAACCAGCGCCCGGACGCGCGCCCGGTAAGCAGGGTATTCCTCCGGAAAGCTCCTCACCAGAAGCCTCTCCTCCTGCCTCAGCTTGATCCAGAAGCCCACGAAGAACAGCGCCAGCCCCGCGAACGCAACCAGCAGGCCGGAGCCAATGGCCGTCCCCAGCCCCATCAGCAGATGGCCGGTGTAAATCGGATGGCGCACGAAAGCATACGGCCCCCGTTCCACCAGCTTGTGCCCCTGCTTCAATTCGACATCTCTGCTCCACTCGTTACCCAGCGCCCTGCGGGACCATATGGACACCAGCAGCCCCAGCGCGCAGATCGCAACCGCGAGCGAGCCCGAAACGGCCGTCCGTCGTATCGCCACCACTCCAAACGGATACGCCCAACTGACGATCAACACGATATACCCCAGCCAGATTGGCATCCGGGCCAGCCTGCCGCTCCAGTCCTGGCCCTCCGCCGTGGGCTTGATGGAGCGCGCGCTGATGTTCCAATACAACACAAGCGAAACCCAACAGGCAAGAATCGGTATTCCGGTCAGCATAGCCTGCATCCTATCACCTCCCGCGGACGCCGTTTGCCGGAGTACCTTTTATCGGTCGAGATCTGGCGGAACGTAAGCTGGCGGCCGCCTCGCAGGCGTGGCGCAGAAGCGCTCGCAGAAGTTCCGCCAGCGGGGATCCAGCGCGCGCGCGGCGGCGAGTTTTTGGCTGCCGTAGCTCGCCCTTGATCAATCCAGCCACGGCCGAAGCGGCTGCCGGCGCCTGCGCTCCGGCGCCTTGCCCGAACCGCCGCTGAACCCGCCCTGGTTCGGCCATCGCACGAACGCCTTAGGCAAGAAGAACGCGGCCTCGCAGCCTCTGCCGAAGCGCTCGCAGGATTTGCGAAAAGCGCGTTTTTCAGCCCCTCCTGTTGGTGGCGCGTTCTGTCGCATTTAGGAATTGCCATCGTGTTCAAACGAGGATCGTCCAATGGCGGGGAAGCATGACAGACATCACCAACGGGAATTGTCGTCGGTTAACCACTGGATAATAAAGCGATAGCATTGTCAAGCAGGCGCCTGAACGGTACGATTACGTTCGTGGTCCATACGCCATGTACTCACTTCCGGTATGACGGGGACGGCTTATAGAGATCACGAATCCAAACTTGAGGTGACTCGACAATGACGATTTTCTTGCGCAACTTGTGGAACGACGATCAAGGCCAGGACCTGATCGAATATACCCTGCTGATGGCTTTCGTAGCTCTGGCCTCCGCAGCCCTTTTCATCAGTTCCGGATCCAGCATCAGCAAGATCTGGAGCACGACCAACGTGCAGTTGAGCACGGCGGCATCCGCTGCAGGGAGCTAGACGGCGACACAGGTCGACGATAAACCGCCGGCACAAACGACGTGCCGGCGTTGGCCTGGCGCCAGCAGTGCTCCGTGCCGCAGCCCGCCATTGGCAGATCCGCCATCGCAGAAGCGACTGCCGTCGACGGATACGTCTCTCGCGGATTGCGCCGCGCCACTGACGCTGCCGGACGGCGCCCAACATCGTTTACTGCCAGTGCGACAACGTCAACATCAGAACGGCTAGCGGCAGGATGATATAGTTCGCGATTGCTCCTGGTGGCGTGTGGACAAAGCTCACCGGCTTCAAATGTCCAACCAGCATGCGCAAAAGCGTTTCGAGGATCAGCAGCACGTACATCGCAGGGACTAATGACCGGTACCGGAAGGCGACCGCCAACTGGATCGCAGCATAGATCAACTGCGCGCTCCCCCATAAGCCGAAGGCGAAGATAATGCCGTCGGCACCGGCCACAGATAGATCGATGCCTGCGATTCTGCCCGCCCCACCATCGGGCGCGAAAATGTGGATGCAGCTTCGCACCGCGCTGATAACGGCCAAAAGCACAAAAGCATAAACGGGTAGCTGCATGCCACGGATGGTGTTATCGGCTTTGGCGGGCAACAAAGTCGAAGGAAGAGTCTTCATCGGAGGTGCGTGCCTCGATCCTTGAGCATGCCAGGATTTGCACCCGGCTCGCAACGGAGAATCCAGTGAAGCTCTGCAAGGCCTTGGCGGCACGCCAGACGGCCTGTGTGGCTTTAAGCCGTTCCCGGCGGCGATCCAGTACGAAACCTGCGTTGTCACGACTGATTCGCGTCCGTGCCCGCCGAAGCGCTCGCGGAATTTCCGCCGGCGTGGATGAGGGACATGCGGGCGCGTGCCACCTGGCGTAGGCGCCTAGTCGATCCATCCCTAAGGCCAAAGCGGCTGCCGGCACGAGGCGCACCGGCAGCTCGCCCGAACTGCCGCGGAACCGCCCAACGTCTGGCCGCGCAGGAGCGCCTTACACGTGCCTCGTGGAAGAGCGCGCGGTCACAGTTCCACCCGGCGTGCCTTCGCGACGGATGAAGGCCCTGGCCTCCGACGGCTTCGCGTGGGCCGATCATATCGTTCATGCGCGCGCTTGGCGGTCATGGCGACGGGCAACGGGCCGTCAGTATCGCGGGCGTGAAGCGCGCAGTCCATTTGGGGCGGATTGTTGATGGGGAGGGCCGTTTAGCGCCGGGAATCGACGGTCAGGGGCTTCCGGCCGAAACTCCCATGAATGGAGCCGCGCGTATCCTACCGCGCCACTCGCTATGATGATCATTCCATGTGTCGAGTCATCCGCGTACCGCATGGTGCGGGCCGGAGACAGAAAGGTATATTGCAAGCGATGCTCAAGCACCCCCAGCCTGTATCCATCATGAAGGATCCCGTCACCTGGCTCTACCCACCGATCGAGCCCTACAACACGGGCCGGCTTCAGGTCTCCCCCATCCATGAGATCTACTTCGAGGAAAGCGGCAACCCCTCCGGCAAGCCGGTGATCTTTCTGCACGGCGGTCCCGGCGGCGGCTCCGATCCCAAACAGCGCCGCTTCTTCCATCCCGAAAAATACCGTATCGTCAACTTCGACCAGCGCGGCTGCGGCAAGAGCACGCCCTACGCATCTCTGGAAGCCAACACCACTTGGGACCTGGCCGCCGACATCGAGAAGATCCGCGAGCATCTCGGCATTGAGCGCTGGCAGGTGTTCGGCGGGTCCTGGGGTTCCACGCTCGCCCTGGCCTATTCCCAAACTCATCCCGAGCGCGTGACCGAACTCGTCCTGCGTGGCATCTTCCTACTCCGCAAGCAGGAAATCGACTGGTTCTACCAGCGCGGCGCGTCGGTGCTCTATCCCGACGCATGGGAGCCGTATCTGGCACACATCCCGGAGGCTGAGCGCAGCGATCTGCTCTCCGCCTACTACCGCCGTCTGACCAGCGATGATCAGGCCGTGCGGCTCGCGGCTGCCAAGATCTGGAGCGGGTGGGAGGGCGCCACCTCCAAGCTCCTGCCCGACCCCGACTTCGCCGGGCACTACGAAGAGGATGAGTTCGCTCTGGCCTTCGCGCGCATTGAGGTCCACTACTTCTTCAATAAGGCCTTTTTTGAAACCGACGACCAGTTGCTGCGCAACGTTGCGCGCATCCGCCACATCCCCGGCGTGATTGTGCAGGGCCGTTACGACGTCGTTTGCCCCATAGAAAGCGCGTGGGCGCTTCACCGCGAGTGGCCCGAAGCCGACCTCATCGTCACCCCCGACAGCGGCCATAGCGCCTTCGACCCCCCGAACAGTCGCGCTCTGGTCGCGGCGACGGACAGATTTGCCTGAGGGCCGCGCGGTCCCGCAGGCGGGCGCGGCGGGCTGTTCTGCCTTGCAGTACCTCGTCCCTGGCCGACCCAGCTATCGCCGCAGCGACTGCCGACGCGGAGCGCACCGGCAGTTTGCCAGAACTCCCGGGGTGCGCGCCCTCGTCTGGCTGGGAACGAACGCCTTGCGCTAGCTCCACGCCGCCTCGCGGGCGTGCCGCGCTCGCGAATTTCCGCCGGAGCAGGAGGCGCTCGCAGGATTGCCGCCAGCGTGGATCGAGCGCGTGCGTGCGGGCTCTGGCGTACCAGCTTGGCCGACCGCCGCTGAATGTGCCCTCGTGTGGCTGCGCGCGAACGCCCTACGCAACAAGCACGCCACCACGCGGGCGTAACCGCCGGGCCCTCGCGGGATTTCCGCCCAGCGTGGATCGAGCGCAGGCGCGCCGGCCTGTATGGGCCTCCGTAGCGCCTCTGCGTTATTCAGCCTCCTCTGGGTGGTCACAATTGGTTCCATGCCGCCATCCGAGTCCTCACCTTGCCGCCGTCTGCGGCAGCGTGCCCAGATAATTCCCGTATCCCACAATCACCGTCGATGCCACCAGCAAAGCCAGGCTGAGCGCCAACCATCCCTTGGTCCGCGTGCTGGCCCCGCGCCACTCGTTCAGCGCGATCCCCCACAAACTGCTGAATATGATGATGCTCGCCATATGCAGCGTCCAACTCGAGAACTTGTACGCACCCATCTGAGTTTCACCCATGGTGTAGAAGAAAAACTGGAAGTACCATGTGGTTCCGGCCAGCGCGCTGAATAAATAATTGTTCAACATGGGCGCCCGCTCCGGTTCTTCCTTCAAGGCCGGCAGGGCCGCAACCACTTCCTCGCTGGGCGCGTCGGTCGCCGTTTCGATGATGAGCTCCTCTTCGCGGCTCGGGTGGTGATTGCGGATCTGGGAGGAGATGTATTGATACCCCGTCCGGTTCCTGATGTTCAGAATCAGACACCAGATGAAATTGGTAGTGAAGCCGCCCAGGAGCAGAACTACCAGGATCGGCAGCCCTTGCCATAAAGTGGAGGTGCCACGCTTCAGCGTCAGCTCCCGGATAGGCGCGCCGGCATCCAGGCCGAAGGAAAAGCATGCGCTCATCACGCCCGAAAACGTGGCCACCAGCACACCCTTTTTCAGGCTGAATTCTTTGATGACCGCCTTCTTCTGCTCCTCCGACATCTCGCGTTCCTTGCACATGCCTGCCTTGCCGGCAAACGCGATCCCCGCCATGCAGATCGCGATTCCCGCCACGATCACCTCTCCCGAGCGCGAGGGCAGGACGCTCGAGAAAAACGCGCCGTGGTAAATGGGCGGAATCAACGTGCCGAATGCCGCGCAATAACCCAACACCATCGCCATCCCGAGCGACATGCCCAGGTAGCGCATGGTCAGGCCGAACGTCAGCCCACCGAATCCCCAGAGCACGCCGAAGAAGTACACCCACCAAAGGGTCCTCCACGGGGTTTCATGCAGAGTGCCGATGAGGTCGCTGGTCATCTGCGAGCCCAGCAGCCAGGGCACGACGATCCAACTGAAACAGCCACCTACCAGCCAGTAGGTCTCCCACGACCACCGCTTGACCGCGTGAAACGGTACGTAGAAGCTGCCCGATGCCAGGCCGCCCAGCCAATGAAAGACCACACCGAGCGCAGGATTGGATGTCATAGATAGCTGATAGCCGGCTTATACACGGTCTGATCGCCTCTCGAAGGCGCGAGCAGCCAGGCCCTTTAAATCCTTCTTCAAAACAATTGAGCCACTCAAATGGTGACGAACAAAAATGAGCATATGCCGAAAACGCCCGCACGGAGTCGAAGATCGCGATTGGCATGCATCATGATTTTCGCACTCCGGCGTCCGGTTATAGACGACGGTGGGCTGGGCACATTTCGCGGCACATCCCTGCACTCGGTAACCGTGCCGCAGGGCCTGCGTTCGCCGGATCTCTTGCCCAACCGACCAGCAGCCCCTCATCGCGCAGAAACAGCGAGTAGTTCCGCCATCCGGTTTGGCGCACGCCGGGAGCATCTCCGGCCAATCGGTTTGGGCCGCTCCTGGTATTCCGCAAGCTGCTCGGTCCGCATCTTCAGCCGGAAGCATACGCGTTCGATCACTTCACCTCCACCAGCAGGATCTTCAGCAGCGAGGCCAGCTTGTTTATGCGCGCCAGGTTGTGCCCCACTGCCAGCGCGCAATGGTGCGTGGGACCTTCCGTGCACCAGCGGTTGACGAATTCGGCCGGCCCGAGTGAAAAGCGCAACCGCGAATTGGTATTGCCGATGCGCAGGATCGGGCCGGGCAGCGATTCGCCTTCCGCGCCGATCAGTTTGAGCCGCCCGTCGGCGGTCTGCGTCAACCCCAGGATCGTCACTGGCCCAGTTTTCACCTTGAACTCGACCGAGACGCCGGAGCCGCGCTTACCGTGATACATGCCGAGCCCGCGCAACAGCGGGCGCGCGTCGCTGATCGCGATATGGCCGGGACCGTCATGCCCCATCAGCACGAAATCCTCGCGAAAATCCATGGCGTAGAACTCGGTGAACGATCCGCCGGCGCCGAAGCGATCCAGCATCATCATGGCGAGGCAGGTCTTCAGGTCGCCTTCGCCGCTGGCAGGAATACCGCGCGCCGTGAGCAGCGTATTGCCGAGGATCAGCGCCGCGCCCAAGCGTTCGAACTCGTTGCCGTCCAGGCCCCTGTAATAATAGGTGAGGCCGTCCAGAGCGAAATCCGCAACGAGGCGGTCGAGGCCTACCGCAACCTGCGCGGCCCAAGCGAGGCCGGCATCCGGCACGTTCACATCGATCTCAAACACCTCGCGCGTGATGGCCAGCTTGTGGCGCACCTCGTCGGCCCCCGCAACCGCCACGCGCTTGGCCAAGTCATCCATCTCCAGCACCTCGACATGCGCGCCAAGCTGCGCATGCATCATGGTGAAGTCCGAATACAGGTCCAGCATGCCGGGATAGGTGTGGCCGAGGAAGCCCAGGCGGCACTGGCGGATGGCGTGCGCCACGGCGGCTGCGCGGCACCAGTCCTCGATTTCGCGCCAGGCGGCATCGTCTTCATGAAGCTGGCCCGAGACCACGTGGAAATCCACCCGGGCGCGCGCGAAGGCGCTAGAGATCTCCGGCACGCAACACACCGAACAGTTCGCCAGCCACTCGGCTGTGTCCGCGGTCTCGTATTCGAGCGCTGCTGACGGCTGCAGGTTGAGCACCAGCACCGGAGCGTGCGACTTCTGAACGACCGGCAGCACCTGCGACGAGGTGGCGTAGGTGGCCACGTGGCAGAGAATCAGATCCACGTCCTCTCTCAGGAACAGTTGCCCGGCGGCGCGCGCGCCTTCAGGCGTGTCCACCAGCCCCGCCGAGACCACCTCGCTGCCGAATCCGGAGACCCGCCGTTCGACCGCGCGCTGGTATCCTTCGAGGCGCTCTTTCATACCGGGGAACTGAGTCCAGTAAGCGGCCAGGCCGATTCCAAAAATTCCTATGCGCGCGGTCATTGGCAGTCAGGGATATCGTAGCGCGAAGCGAATCGACGGCTAGCGTCTAGGCGCAGTCGGCACTACAAGGGAAATCGATCTCTGGCACACCGTCCACGGATATGGTCGAGGCTGTTTTTACGCAAGCAGCACGCCGCCTCGCGGGCGCGCCGGCCGAAGCGCTCGCACAATTTGCGCCGGGGTCGATCGAGCGCGGGCGGGAACCGCCAGCTTGGCTGAACCACCTCTGAACGCGCCCGCGTCTGACCTAAAACGAGCAACGTCAAGGATGGCGGCTGGGTGTATGCTATGCCCAAAAGCCGGGAGTCAATATCGAAATTGCGGCTAAAAGCCGCACGGCGCCTCGGCTCCCGAACGCCTTTTACAAAAGGAGTGTCGCATGGCACGAAAAGTTGGGGACGTCCTGTGGGAGATGCTGGCGGGGGCTGGCGTCACAGATCGATGACGACATCACGAATCGGTTGTGAGCAGCAAACGAGGATATTGCCTTCAGCGGGTTTGTCGAGCGGCTCGGGCCCGTAGGCCACCGCTCCCGAAACCAAACCGCTCTCACAACTGTGACACACACCAGTCCGGCACGCCCAGCGGACCGGAACGTCGCACGCTTCGGCCAGTTCGAGAATGCTCTGATAGACCGACGCGTTCCAGTGTGCGGCGATGCCGCTTCGCGCGAACGACACCAACGACCCGGTGTCGGTATCGCCCTCGGGTGGATGCGGATTTCGTGTTACCGCGCCGACCACACCAGGACTCATCGGCTCACTACCGTTGAAGATTTCCATGTGAATCCGTTCCGACGGGACGCCACAGCCCGCAAGTGCCGCCTTCATATCCGCCATAAAGGCAGCCGGTCCACAAAGATAAACGTCCGATTCTCGCGGGATGCCGACCTCTGCGAGCACCGATCGCGACAAATGACCGGCGGCATCGAAATCCTGGCCCAACTTGTCGAACGAGGCCGGTTTGCTGTAACAGACATAGCTTCGGCCGTGCGGGAAGGCGAGCATCAGGCGGCGGACTTCCGCGGCAAAGGGATGATGTTCGCGATCTCGAGCTGCGTGGAGCCATAAGACTTGCCGGGCCGACCGGGCCGCCGCCAACGCGTGGAGCATCGCCAGCACCGGTGTCGCCCCGATCCCGGCACTGAGGAGGACGACCGGCCGCTCTCCGACTTGCAGAATGAAGCTCCCGCGAGGGGAACTGACGTCGAGAGCATCGCCAACTCGTACACGATCCCGCAGCCACGTTCCAGCCACACCGCTCGGCTCGATCTTCACGCTGATTCGATAACGCTGGGCCGAGAGAGGACCCGACAGCGAGTAACTGCGAAAAATCGGGACCCCTCCGGGGGCCGGCTGAAGCCGAAGGACGATGTACTGGCCCGGCCAAGCCGCCGGCAGCGGCTGACCGTCCAGACTTTGCATCGTCACGGAGAGGACGTCCGCAGACTCCCGATCAATCGACGTCACCGCGAGCCGGTGAAACCCTGGTGCGGCTGGATGCGCGGCTGCTTGCGGAATGAGACCTGCATTTCCACCTGTGGAGCTCCGCAGTAGTGCCCCGAACGACCCGTGCCATCCGGGCGACAGCGCCTCGATTCGCAATGCACGTTCCAACAGCCCGTGCGGATGATTCGGCAAGTAGAGAAGCGCATTGATCTCAGCGACCGTCATCCGCTCCTTGGCCTCTCCCACCTTCACGATTTCGTCGCCCGCGCCCACTTCGCCTTCCTCAAGAACGCGGAAGTAGAATCCAGGACGGCCACTGGAGGTAAGCAGCGCCGCCATTCGGGGCTCGTTCATCCGAATGCCCACGCGATAGCAGGTAACTCGGGGTTGCGTGACCTCGAAGAGTGCGCTCCCGATCCGATACCGGCCGCCGATGCACACCGCATCATCGGGCAAGTCTTCGGTTGTGAAATTCTCGCCGAATTGTCCGAAGGACTTCCGATCGCCTAGGTCGGACCTCTTGAGTTGCTCTTGCCAATAATGATACGACTCGATCTGGTACACAAAGACGGCGCGCTGTTCACCTCCGTGTCCCTCCAGATCTCCCTGACCGTCCCCGTCCAGATTTAGCCGGCCGACCCGACACCGGCCATGCACTGGAGTTTTCCAGATTCCGGTGTGCACGGTGCGACCCTTCCAGTCGATGTCGCGTGGGAGACCCACGTTTACTGACAGTAGCCGAGCCATGAACACAAGTCAGCCATTTCACTGGCACGTTTGATTCCAGATGCACCATGCGTGACACCTGGTGGATGTGAGGGCCTCATAGAAGCGTGGCCCCCTGATATGTCGCAGCTTGACAAACAACAGGTCACGGTGTCACAACGTTTCACGCCACTTGGCGGGATGGGTTCACCGGAAATTCATATGGCGTCGATCGGTTGAGTCGGCCCGCCGACATCGGGCGATCGTGCTTTGCCTGGCGGCCCTTCTTTTCAGAGTCGGGGCGATGGCCTGAAGCGTGCGTTTATGGGTCGCACGTGGCATTTGTGCTGCATACTTTTGCCACGGAAGTCGAAGTCAACGTGATTGGCGATTACTTGATCGTCATGCGTTGAGGAAGGCGAAGAAATTGTGCGCGGAGCTATTCTCTACGGGCCGCGTGACGTGGGCTTTGAGGAGCGCGGTACCCCACAATTATCCAGCCGACCGATGCTATCATCCGGATCACGTTGCGATCAGGGCCTCGCTGCATCTCTGGCCGATGCCGATGATACACTTGCGCCCGGAGGCGGAATGTCGGGGCTCATCAAATTTTTCCTGACTCTGCTCCCGCGGGACTGGACGGGCTCTAAACCTCAGTTGCTGAACAAATTGAAACTGAGGCCGCTGCGAGCACCTGACAGCGGCTCTTTTGGGCGAGCGCTGCAGCTTGAACGCGGAGAATAGACGGCAGGTCTGCCGCGCGCCAATCCGCGACAGTCGGACCAGCACTTTCAGCTTGCTGACACTGTCTCAGGAAACTCCCGTTTCCCGCGGGTCGGTCCACAAGACTTTCGTCCTGGCACGCGAACTGGGCCGGGGGGGATATTGCGAAGTTCTGGGGTTCGTCGCCGTACTTTTCGCGACCCTCATTTATCTCCATTCTCGAACAACCATTCCCCTTGTCGTTCTGATGGCCGCCATTCCCGTCTTCGCTCAGAGTCCCCAGGCGTCGCCCGATCGCCCATGGCACACCGCGGCCGAACGGCAAATCGCAAACGACGGGAAGCGTGTTCGTCAAGGCCTCGCCATAAGGCGGTGCTTTGGTCCAAAGCTTCTGTACCTGGCAGCGAGTTGGAAGACGGCGCGGCGGGTTTTGGCGAAGCAGATGTTCCATCTGAGGAACTGTTCCCCCGCGTGAGACTCTTCGTGGCCGAGGTCGGAATTGAGATTAAAAACAATTAATCGGTCAGTCCGGGCGAACGACCGACTGTATACTAGTCTGAACCTAGGATGCCAAAATGGAAATCCTGGTTGAGATGCGGGGCGCACGGCAGCAGCCTGCAACCATTCGCGGTTGTGGATCACCGAGCTTCCAAAAAGGGTTTGCAATGTCTTTACTTGAGTGGTGCCAGTGGCTACAGCACACGCATTTCGCCACCGGGATCGCCGAATCGGACTGGCTGTTCCCCTTGATTGAAGGCAGACACATTCTGGCGCTGCCGTTGTCCGTCGGCATGGTCCTGCTCCTCGATCTTCGCCTGTTGGGGCTCGCCTTTTGCGACGGACCGGCGGCGAAACTCTTAAATAACCTGCTGCGCTGGTCCAAGATCGGCTTCCCGGTCATGTTTCTCACCGGCGGACTTCTATTGATCACGCAGGCCGGCAAGGCTTATGGGAATGCGTTCTTCCGCGCGAAGCTGATCTTCCTTCTGCTGCTTTGGATCAATGCCGCAGCGTATCAAATCCTGTTTTATCCGAAAATGGCGCAGTGGGATTCTGCCCGCGGAGCGCCGGCGGGCGCGAAATTCTGCGCCGGGTTTTCGCTGGCCGTCTGGATCGGCGTCATTGTTTGCGGCCGGACGATGGCGTATCAATTCTGATATGTCTCTTCTCTCGGTTTTTCAATCCTGCTCAAACTGGGCGCCGGTCGTGCTCATCCGCGACAGCAAGTACGGCATGCCTGCGGTGCAGTCGTTCCATCTGATGGGACTCACCGTTCTGTTGACCACGGTGCTGGTGCTGGATTTGCGGCTGGCCGGCCTTGGCAGGAGGGATTACGGGCCGAAGAATGGCGTCCAGGTGTCGAACGAAGGTGTCCTCGCCCTGCCGCACTGGCGCGCCGACGGCAAGGAGATTTTCTTCCGCGGGCAGGAGTTGGATTCGAACGACCTGGTGATGATGGCAGCCGATGTGGAGACCACCCCCACGTTCCGGGCCGGCACGCCCAAGGTGCTTTTCAGACTGCCGGGCCCAATCAATGGGAGCCTCGGCGCGGTCAGCCGGGACGGCCAGCGGTTTGTGCTTGCCGTCAATGTGCCCGCGGATAAAGCCGAGCACCCGCCGGGGGTCGAATGATGCTTCGATGTGAAAGGAACTTATGCGACGATTGCCCTTGTTTTCGACCCTGGTTTCCCTGCTGTTCTCGGTGAGCTGCGCGAAACCGAAGCCCGAGGCCGAATACCGCCCTACAACGGCAATCAAGGACTTGATGGACGGCATCGTCGATCCTGCCGCGGACACGATCTGGAACTCCGTCTCGACTACGATCACGATAAAAGGCACAGAAGAGAAGGCGCCTCACACCGACGAAGAGTGGACGACGGTTCGCAGGGGCGCCATTCAACTGCTGGAAGCCTCGAACCTTCTTCAGATCCCCCACCGCCACGTTGCGAAGCCTGGGCAGCGGAACGAGCAGGGCATCGAGCTCCAGCCCGAACAGATCGAGACATTAATCAACCAGGACCGCCAGGCCTGGGTGAGGCTTGCGCATGGCCTGCATGACGCGGCGACACTGGCGCTCAACGCGGTAGACGCGAAAGACCCCGGGAAAGTGCTGGAGAGCGGCGAGCAGATCGACAACGCCTGCGAACAATGTCATCAGCAATATTGGTATCCGCACGCAGCCCAGTCCCCCGGCAATTAAAGGGGTGAATGGCACCGGTCATGGTACCGGGCAGTTAAGCCGCCTATCCGAAGGCTACGGCGGCGCGATGCACAGTCGGACTCCATATGGGGAATCGAGGGAACATCATACCGAGGGCTTGGAACCCGTTTCTCGCCGCCGTGCTGCGTCAAGACGGCGACGTTTGGCAAGGTTGGTTATGTATTGGCCGCCAAGCGGTGGCGGCGACCGGCGGCTGGCGCCGGGGCTGGCTGGTGGCGTCGAGACTGCGCGTGACAAAGTGCGCCTCGGTTCTGTCCGGATGCGCCGTCTATCCAGGACCTACTCGACACAGGGTGGGTTAAACTTAACTGGTTCACTCGCATGCCGCTCTCTGCCGGCGACAAACTCGGCCCTTACGAAATCCTCTCGTCCCTCGGTGCGGGCGGCATGGGCGAGGTGTATCGCGCGTCCGACACGCGGCTTCGCCGCGATGTCGCCGTCAAAGTTTCAGCCGAACGCTTTAGCGAACGCTTCGAGATTGAAGCTCGCGCGATTGCCTACAGCGTGCACACGTTGGGGTGATTCAGTGGAGCCGACGGAGCCGGCCAAACAGGAACACGAGGTAGTGTTCCTCTTGAATTTTTTCGACGAACTGCGCCGGCGGGTACCTGCGGCGAAGTGACGGTCGGCGCGATTGTAGGCCCGTTTGTCGGGCATCCTTCCACTACTTTTGGCGGACCTCGACTCTACGCCAAACCTCGAAGTTGAAAAAGTAAGGGACCGATGCGCGACCGTAGTCAAGTATCGCGCCGCCGGTAGCGCCCAAAAGTTCACCGCGGCCGGGGCGCCGCCACTGTCCCACAACTTCACTGGCGCGCTATTGGCTGGCGTGCAGGGCTTCCCTCCAGAATCGCGTACTTGGCCTCGTGTTAAGGCACAACCTTCAGCACTCCCCGCAGCGGCAAATCCTCCGACGACTTCCCCACCATGATCTCAAAGTCACCCGGAACCACTCGCCAATGCGTGTCGCGGTCGAGCAACTGGAAATCGTCAGGCGTCAGGGTCAGCGTGACGTTCTTCGTCTCGCCCGGCTTCAGGTCCACGCGCTCGAATCCGCGTAGTTGCTTAATCGGTGTTGCCACCGGACTCGCTGTCTCGTGAACGTAAAGTTGCACAGTTTCCGTTCCTGAGCGATCGCCCGTATTCTTTACCTCCACACTGACGCTTGCCGCGCCTTCAGGGTGGATCTGCGGCGGGTCGATGCGAAGGTTACTGTACTCATACTGGGTGTAGCTTAAGCCATAGCCAAACGGGTAAAGCGGTGTTGCGGGCATATCGACGTAACCGCGTTTTAGGTCACGCATCCAGTAAGCTTTGGCGGGCTTGTAGTTGTAGTAAGCCGGCAACTGGCCGACGTGGCGGGGAATAGTAATAGCCAGCCGTCCGCTGGGGTTGTAATCGCCGAATAGGACATCAGCGACGGCCTCCCCGCCGCGTTCGCCGGGCCGCCACGCCTCTACGATCGCTGGCACGTGCTCGGCGGTCCAGCGCGTGGAGAGAGGCCTGCCGTTCACCAGCACAACGACCGTGGGTGTTCCCGTCTCGTAAACCACCCTCACCAGGTCCTCCTGCACGCCGGTGAGGTCCAGGCTGGCTACGTCGTGGCCTTCTCCGTCCGTGGGAGGGTCCTTTTCCTCGTCCACATCGTTCTGGCCCTGGTTTTCTCCAACCACCACAATCGCCACATCCGCACTCTTCGCGGCGCGCGTAGCTTCGGCGAAGCCGCTCTTGTCGTTGCCCAACACTCCACAGCCTTTCACCGCAACAACCTTGGCTTCCGGGCCGACCTTGGTTTTGATCCCTTCCAGAATACTGACGACGTGCTGCAGGACCGTGCGCGGCGAATAGTCCCCGAGTTGGTTCATGAGGTTTTCCGCGTCCGGGCCAATGACCGCAATCGATTTCAAGTTCTTCTTCAGCGGCAGAAGGTTCCGTTCATTCTTAAGCAGCACGATGCCTTCGCGGCCGGCCCGCAGAGCGAGGTCCCGATACGCTTGCGAGTGAACCGCGCGGATGGCGTGATCCACATCGACATAGGGATTCTCAAAAAGACCCAGGCGAAACTTCAGCTCCAAAACTCTGCGCACCGCGCGGTCCACCAACGCGATGGGCACTCGTCCCTCCTCCACGTTCTCAATCAGAGGGCCCATGTAGGCAGGTTCATACGTAATGTTCAGATCGACGCCCGCCTTTAAGGCCAGGGCACCCGCTTCCTTCTGAGTTCGAACAATGTGCTCGTAAATCAACGTGCCGAATCCGCCGCCTTCGCTTTCCACTACTCCCTGGAAGCCCAGCTCCTGCCGGAGGACATCGTTCATCCACTTTTCGGAAGCGTGCGCGGGTACGTCTTCGACTTCCGGGTATCCAGCCATCACACCCAGACCACCGGCTTTGGTGATTGCCGCAGTCCAGGGAAGCAGAAAGTTCTCACGCAAAGCGCGTTCCGATAATTCTATGGCACCACGTTCGAGACCACTGGCCGGCTCGCTTTGAGTAGGGAAATCCGTCAGTACGGCGATTACTTTGTCCGCGGCTGCGATGTTGGTACCCTGGGTGCCCTTGACGATGCTTTCCGCAATTCGCGCGTAAAGGTATGGGTCCTCCGTATAGGCTTCTTCGTTTCTGCCCATTCGCGGATCGCGATCCAGCTCCAGCACCAGAGTAGAGAGCATGTGGATGCCAACGGCTCTGGCCTCTGCCGCGGCCGCTGCGTAAACGGATTTCACCAAGTCGAGATCGAACGTACTGCCAATAGCGAGGCCCTCAGGAAAGATCGTCCCGCCCGGAAACATGGCGCCATGCGTGCCCTCTTCGTCCTCCAGAACAGGTATTTTCAGGCGTGTCTGAGTGAGCGCGATCTTCTGAAGCTCGTTGAAGTACTCAGCTTGCTGGCGGGTTCCCTTGTGCAGAATCTCATTCGCCAGTGTGAAAAAGCCGCAGCCCGGACCAATCTCCTTGGTGTAGGTTCCGGCGGCGAATCTTCGGCACGCCTCCATCTTCGAAGGGATATCCCTCCCCAGCTCATTCACATAGACACACGGCAAATTGAGCTGCCCGACTTTCTCCTTAAGCGTCATGCGGCTCATCAAGTCGTCGATTCGTTCCTCGACCGGTCGCTTCGGGTCGAGGTACGCCGGCAATTCACCGCCGGCCTGCGCAGAAAGCGCGGGCACATGGAATAGCGTCGCGCTAACTGCCGTGACGATCAACAAGAATGAATACTTCGTCAGCACTCCTCACCTCCCGCAGCCAACACGAGTAAACCTTAGAGTATTCCGTTGCGTGCTAGGCTGGGGCATGTCCGGATTTGGACCACCCCTACTGCTTGGGATCATGGTGGCCTGTGCCCTGCTCGCGCCGGCCGCGCAGTTTTCCGCCTCGGCTGTCAAGGTGGATATAACTCCAACGGCCAGCAAGTGGCTGGCGGGCTATCCGGCCCGGCGTTCTACTGGCGTGCACGATCGCCTTTACCACCGCATCGTCGCCATGGACGATGGTCACACGCAGTTCTTCTTGGTTTCCTCCGACCTGTGCCTGTTCGCGCCGTCGGTGTACGACGAAGCCATGGCGCAATTGAAAAAAGAGACGGGAATCGAGCCGGTCCAGGTATGGTGGACTGTGACCCACACGCACTCCGCGCCGGAGGTCGGTCCGCACGGCCTGTTGAAGCTCATGCTGCCCGAGCGGTACAACCACGAACCGGACCAGGAGTACACGGCCTCGGTGGAGAGGGCTCTGATCGACGGCATCAAGAACGCCCGGGCAGAACTCGTGCCGGCACGCTTGGCCTTCGGCACCGGCTACTCGGCGGCCAATATCAACCGCCGCGCGCGCGACGTCGATGGCAGCATCTCGCTCGGCCTGAATCCGGATGGACCCACCGACCGGCAGATCGGACTCATCCGCTTCGAGCGCACGGACGATTCCATCATCGCCCTGATCGCCAATTACTCGATGCACGGTACGGCGCTGGGTCCCCAAAACACGTTGATCAGCGGCGATGCGCCCGGCACAGTGGAGGCCTACGTTGAAGAGAAGGTCGGCGCCCCCATGCTATACGTCAACGGCGCGGCCGGGAACCTGGCGCCGATCTACACGGTTCAGGAAGACTTCCGCGCCGCGCACATCTCGGAGTTCAACGTGCTCCTCGGAGACCGCATCCTGGCCGCCAACCGGTCGCTCGCGCCGGCCAGCGCTGAAGTCCGCATCCGGGAGGGAGAAAGGTTCGTCGAGACGCCTCGCCGGAAGGGTTTCGGCTGGGACGATTCCCTCGGCAACTATCTCCAGGCCCAGAAGGGCGAGTCAGGCACCATCCGTTTCCCGATCCGGTTTGCGATCATCAACGACGACCTGGCGCTTTGGTCGGCCCCGGTCGAGTTATTCTGCGAGATCTCGATGAACGTGCGGAGCCGCTCGCCCTATCCACATACGTTCTATTTCGGCTATGCGAACGGGTGGCTCGGTTATCTCGCCACCCGGCAGGCTTTTTCCGAGGGCGGCTACGAGACCCAAACGAATCCTTTCACCGATCGGGTTGAGGAGGATCTGACCAAGACGGTCCTGACCTATCTTGAGGGCCACGGCAGGTAGGGGTTCCAGTTTTCAGTGTCACGTCGAACGGCACGTTAGCTGGGTGTATACTAACGCAGAAGCTGGGCGGCAGATGAAAGTCCAGCCCGCTTCTTCGCAAGTGATCCGGGAGGTCCATTATGAGGTGTCCGACTCTGCTCGTTCTTCTGTGCGCGAGCATTCCGGCTGCTTTCGGCGCCGGCGCTACCCTGCACCTGCTTCAACGGCCGGCCATGAACAAGACCACGATCGTCTTCTCCTACGCCGGCGATCTGTGGAGCGTGCCGCGCCAGGGCGGGGTCGCCACCCGGCTGACGGCGGGCGCCGGCATGGAGACCGAGGCCGCGTTTTCGCCGGACGGCAACACCATCGCGTTTACGGGCGAATATGACGGCAATATCGACGTGTTCACCATGCCCGCGAGCGGAGGGGTGCCTAAGCGCATCACCTATCATCCAGATCCGGACCGTGTAGTGGGATGGACGCCGGACGGCAAGCGCATTCTGTTCCGCTCCACCCGCCTCAGCTACTCCCGCTTCAGCCAGCTCTACACGGTCTCAACCGAAGGCGGTCTGCCCGAATTCCTGCCGTTACCGATGGCCACGTTTGGCGCTTATTCCTCCGATGGCAAACACATGGTTTATGCGCCCGTGGACGGCGGCCAATTCGCCACCGGTTTCACCAACTTCGTCGCCTGGAAACGGTATCGCGGCGGCACGGCCAGCTACCTGTGGTTGGTAAATCTGGCCGACCTGAGCACGGAGAAAATCCCCCGCACGGATTCCAACGACATTTGCCCGATGTGGAACGGCGACAAGATCTATTTTCTCTCAGATCGCAGCGGACGCATGACCCTGTTCAGCTACGATCCTAGAAGCAAAGCGGTCGCCGAACTCATCAAGAACACGGGCAAGGACATCGGATCGGCGAGCGTGGGTCCCGGTGGAATCGTCTACGAACAATTCGGCCAGATTCATATTTACGATATCGCCAGCGGAAAGAGCAGCCAGGTGCCGATTGAAATCGAGGCCGATCTCGCCGAGGTGCGCCCGCATCTGCAGAACGTCGCAAAAGAGATTCGCAACGCCAAGATCTCTCCTAGCGGCGTGCGCGCCGTTTTCGAGGCGCATGGCGAGATCCTCACCGCGCCGGCTGAAAAGGGCGATATTCGCAACCTGACGAACACGCCCGGAGTCATGGAGCGGACACCCGTCTGGTCCCCGGACGGCAAGTCGATCGCTTATTTCTCAGATGAATCGGGTGAGTACGCACTGCACATCAAGCCGCAGAACGGCGAAGGCGAAACGCGCAAGGTTGCGCTCCAGGGGAAATCTGCTTTTTATTTCGACCCGCGCTGGTCGCCAGACAACAAACACATCGCGTTTAGCGACAATCAACTGGACTTGTGGGACGTGGAGGTAGCCTCGGGAAAACTGACCAAAGTGGACACGGATTATTCCTACGAGCTGAATCGAGACTTCACGTGGTCGCCCGACTCTAAGTGGATCGCCTTTGTGAAGAATCTTCCCAATCGCCTGCACGCGGTGTCGATCTATTCGTTGACCGATGGCAAGAGCACCCAGGTTACCGACGGGCTGAGCGACGCGCGCTTTCCGGCCTTTGACAAGGATGGCCAGTATCTTTACTTCACCGCCAGCACCAACTACGGCCCTACCTCAAGCGGCCTGGACATGAACAGCGACCTGCATGAGGTGACCCGCAGCGTTTACCTGATTGTGCTTCCCAACGACGTCGCGTCGCCGCTTGCGCCGGAAAGCGACGAAGAAAAGGGGAGCGAGGCCAAGAAAGACGAATCGAAGCCGACTGGCGAAGGCAAGGCAAAGGAAGGGGACGCTTCGGCTGCCGCGGAGAAGCCACCCAAACCTGTGCGCATCGATTTCGATAAACTGATTCAGCGTACCGTCCCGCTGCCCGTACCTGCCCGCCCCATTCAGACGCTCGCCGCCGGCAAGGCCGGCGTCATTTATCTGATTGAGACCGGCCGAAGCGGCCCCGGAGGTCCGGGCGGCGGTGGAACGCTCTCGAAATTCGAACTCAAGACCCGCAAGATCGAAAAACTGGCCGACGATGTCACTGGTTTTGATCTGTCGGCGAACGGGGAGAAGATGCTGTTG